>Ga0172379_10000807_pt1 | contig 72815 bp, 75 predicted proteins | sample GrowelOW334metaG_FD_119756 | JGI IMG/M metagenome (GOLD analysis project Ga0172379, IMG submission 119756) | Groundwater microbial communities from an aquifer near a municipal landfill in Southern Ontario, Canada - Groundwater well OW334 metaG | ecosystem: Environmental > Aquatic > Deep...
AACCAGCCGAACTAAATTAAATTAATATTTTAATAAATTTTCAATAAAAAATTACTCGATATTATGCGCATTGCTTTTGACTGCCGGAGGAATTTGCCAATTCTTTTTTACCTTATCTTCCTCGGACAATACGGGCGCATTTTCTTGATTCTTCCACATCGAGATTTCGCGATTAATTTTATCAGTTAAATCTTCTTCTGTCAAATTTTCTGATTTCGCTTTTTCTTCTGTAAAATTAGGTGTTTTTGGAGTTTCTGGCGTTTTGTTGATAATCGTCGGGCGACCGCTCGCTTGAGCGTAGCTATCAAAGTCCATTACGACATAAGCACTATCGGGACTAGCAGCGTCAAAAACGATTACCTTGTCTCCGGTCTGTTTAATTAATTCAATAATTTTTTTGAATTGTTCAGACATATGTTTAGTGATTAATAAACTAAAACGAAAACTTTATTTGCCGTTCTTCTCTTTCAAGGTCTCCAAAATATTCTTTGGCACTTCCGCATAATGAGAGAATTCCATCACGTAGTTAGCGCGGCCTTGGCTCATTGATCTTAAGCCAGTAGAATAACCAAACATTTCAGCAAGCGGTACTTTAGCTTTGACTACTTTGATATTAGCGCGATCAGACATTTCTTCCACTTGCCCGCGCTTACTGCTTAAGTCGCCAATAATATTACCCATATATTCTTCCGGAGTAGTAACTTCCACTTTCATCATCGGCTCTAATAATACCGCACCAGCTTTCTGACAAGCTTCTTTAAAAGCAAAGATAGCGGCCATTTTAAAGGCAATTTCGGAAGAGTCAACTTCATGATAGGAACCATAGAAAACCGCAGTCTTAACATCAACCATTGGATAACCGGCAACAACACCGCTATTCATCGCTTCCTTAACACCCTTTTCAATCGCTGGAATATATTCACGTGGAATAACACCGCCTTTAACTTCATCAACGAATTCATAACCTTTACCAGTCTCTTGCGGTTCAACGCGCAAGGAACAATGACCATATTGTCCACGTCCACCGGACTGCTTCGCATATTTATGTTCAGCTTCGGCAACTTTAGTAATGGTTTCGCGATATGATACTTGTGGTTTGCCGACATTGGCTTCCACGCCGAATTCGCGTTTCATACGATCAACAATAATTTCCAAATGTAATTCACCCATACCGGAAATCAAAATCTGATTGGTTTCTTCATCGGTAGCAACTCTAAAGGTTGGGTCTTCTTCTGCTAAACGAGCTAAAGCGACACCCATCTTTTCTTGGTCAGCCTTAGTTTTTGGTTCAACGGCAATCTTAATAACTGGTTCTGGGAAAACAATAGATTCTAATAAGACTGGTTCATCTTCAGCACATAAAGTATTACCAGTAGTGGTATTTTTCAAACCGATAACGGCCGCGATATCACCAGCATAAATTTCTTTAATTTCTTCACGATGATTGGCGTGCATGCGCACTAAACGGCTGATTCTTTCTTTATTACCAGTTGAGGAATTAACAATATAAGAACCAGAGCTCAAAACACCTTGATAAACACGAACGAAACATAATTTACCAACAAAAGGATCAGTGGCAATTTTAAATGCTAAACCAATAAACGGTTTATTGTCGTCAGCGTTAACATTAACTTTCTTTTCAGTATCACGCACATCAGTCGCTTCTACTTGAGGAACATCCAAAGGAGATGGTAAATAATCATTAACAGCGTCGAGTGCTAATTGAACACCAATATTTTGTAAGGCAGTACCGCATAAAACCGGATAAATCGCGTTAGCAATTACCCCCTTGCGGATAGCCGCTTTAATTTCTTCTAAAGATACTTCTTGGCCATTCAAATATTTTTCCATGGTCGCTTCATCGCATTCGACCGCTTTTTCTACTAATTCGGCATGGAAAGTATCAACTTTTTCTTTCATGTCATCAGGTATTGGCACTTCTTCAATATTAACGCCAAAATGACCAGAGAAAGTATAAGCTTTTTTGACTAATAAATCGATGACACCTGTTAAATTATCTTCCGCGCCGATAGGCAGTTGAATGGCAACCGCTTTCTGATTTAAACGTGTGCGGATAGAATCTAAACTCATATAAAAATCCGCGCCCATTTTATCCATCTTATTAACGAAGCAAAGGCGAGGAACTTGATATTTATCAGCTTGGCGCCAAACAGTTTCGGATTGTGGTTCAACGCCGGCTTGGCCGTCAAAAACAGCAATCGCGCCGTCTAAAACACGCAAAGAGCGTTCAACTTCAACCGTAAAGTCAACGTGCCCAGGAGTATCAATGATATTGATTTTTTTATTCTTCCAAAAACAAGTAGTCGCGGCGGAGGTAATAGTAATACCTCTTTCTTTTTCCTGTTCCATCCAATCCATTTCGGCGGCACCTTCATGCACTTCACCGATTTTATGCTTCTTACCGGTATAAAAAAGAACGCGTTCGGTAAAAGTGGTTTTACCGGCATCGATGTGCGCCATGATACCGATATTTCTAATATTGTCTAGAGAATAATCTCGGGGCATATTTTAAAATTAATTTTAATATTTTATCTTGAGAAATGAGCGAAAGCCTTGTTAGCTTCAGCCATCTTGTGAACTGCTTCTCTCTTTTTAACGGCAGTACCTTCGCCATTAGAAGCGTCTAAAATCTCAGTCGCTAATTTTTCGGCAGTAGAACGTCCTTTGCGGTCATTAGCAGCTTTGATAATCCAGTTGCAGCCTAAGAAATAACGTCTTTCGCCACGAACTTGAAAAGGAACCTGATAGTTGGCGCCACCGACGCGCTTACCGCGAACCTCAACTAATGGAGAAACTTTCTTAATCGCCTTATTGAAAATATGGCGTGGGTCTTGCTTAGTTTTTTCTTTAAGAATATCAAAAGCGCGATAGACGATGCTTTCGGCTACGCTCTTTTTGCCTCGTTCCATAACATAGTTAATAAACTTGGCAATATTCTTGTCATTATACTTTGAATCGCCCTCGATGGCTCTTTTTGGAGCTGGTTTTCCTCTCATATTTGTTGAGTCGCAAAATTTATCAGCTATCTAAAATCGCGACTTTATTTTATAAATTCTTATTAAAATAGATTACTTGGCTGCTTTTGGCTTTTTGGCGCCATATGAACTGCGGCTCTTGCGTCTGGCTTCAACACCGGAAGCGTCATAGACGCCGCGCACAACTTTATAGCGAACACCTGGAAGATCTTTAGTTTTTCCACCTTTTACTAAAACGATGGAGTGTTCCTGTAAATTATGACCCATGCCCGGAATATAAGCGGTTACTTCCATGCCATTAGATAAACGGACACGCGCAATTTTACGTAAAGCGGAGTTCGGCTTCTTTGGAGTAGTCGTGGTTACCTTCAAGCAGACGCCTTGTTTAAAAGGAGCGCCTTTGGCAGTTTCTTTCTTTTTTCGATGTAAGGAATCAAGGCCAAAATGAAGAGCAATCGCGTTCTTACGACCCTTGGTTTTCTTTCTTCCCTGCTTAACCAATTGGTTTATTGTGGGCATAATTTTCGTTATGATTCGCCTGCCTGACAGACGCCTGGTGCGAACTTTACTAATTACTAAATTTTAAATATTAAAAGAATCCTGAGTATTCAGGATGTGTTAATTTTTTACACGCTTTTAATTTAACAAAATATAAAATATAAGTCAAGAAGGGATAAACAATAATCCGAGGCTTTATTAGCTGTTTTAAGCCTACTCCCAACCAGTAGAAGCTACGTTTGACTTTATAAGCCTAATCTGTTAATTTGTGATGATAATTAATTGGCGGAAACACCAAGAGATTATTGTGTTTTTAAAGAACATTAACAAAATAAATAATTTATAGTATTAACCATTTAAAATCAGATCATGAAAAAGAAAGTGATGAACTTTTATCGCTGGGACAATGATGGCTTTGAACATTGCTTCAATATTGAAGTAAGCGAAGAGCTAAACCCCAAAGAACTGGAAATTTTGACCTGGCTCTTGGCGGAAACCTTTGAGCCGCAAAATTTTAAGTTGACACCGTCTGACAAGCTTAATGTCGTAGAGGTTGGCCCGCTATTAAACGTGGCCACTCCTTGGAACACCAATGCTTTGTCCATTTGTCATGCCTGCGGGCTGACAAAAATTACGCGGATTGAAAAATCCAAAAGAACCCAGTTCGGCACTAAAGAAGAAGCCGAGGCAGCAAAACCAAAATTATTTGATCGTATGACACAGATGGTTTACCCGGAGCCTTTAAAAAGCTTTGATACCGGACGCCAGCCAGAAGCAGTCTATACGATTCCGATGACGGCCGAAGGACCTGACGCTCTACTAAAGATTTCTGGATTATCTATGGATGCGGCAGACCGCGAATTCTACTACCAATATTTTGTTGGTATTGAAAAACGCGATCCGACAATCGTGGAAATTCTGGATTTGAACAATGCTAACTCCGAACACTGCCGACACGGTTATTTTAAAGGCCGGCAAATTATTGATGGCCGAGAAATGGAAGACACCTTAATGGAAATTGTGAAATCGACTTTAACGGCAAATCCCAAAAGTTCAATTTTAGCGTTCTGCGACAACTCTTCCGGAATTGAGGGCTATTGGGTAAAAACCCTTATCCCCAAACACCCTGGAATGAGATCGGTTATGGAATTGGAACAACGGCTTTACCACTTCATCTTTACCGCGGAAACGCACAATTTTCCAACAACCATCTCGCCTTACGCGGGAGCGGAAACTGGAACTGGCGGACGTATCCGTGACATTCAGGCGACTGGACGTGGCGGGCTAACAATCGCCGGCTCAACTGGTTATTTTGTGGGCAATCTTTTAATCCCTGGCTATGACCTGCCCTGGGAAAAGAAAGACTTAATTTACCCAAAAAATATTGCCAGCCCTCTGAAAATTATGATTGAAGGGTCTAATGGAGCTTCGGATTACGGCAATAAGTTTGGCGAACCGGTTATTACCGGCACAGCTGCTTCAGTTGGCATTGAACTCCCAGACGGCGAACGCCAGGAGTATTTAAAAGCAATTTTATTTACCGGCGGGATTGGCATGTTGGACGACAACCACGTTAAAAAAAATGAGGCTTTTCCTGGAATGTTAATTGTTCAAGTCGGCGGTCCGGCTTATCGCATTGGTTTTGGTGGTGGCTCTGCCTCCTCATTAAATCAAGGCGATAACAAGGAAGAAGTTGACTTCAACGCCGTACAGCGCGGCGATGGAGAAATGGGTCAAAAGGTGAATCGCGTTATCCGCGCTTGCGTGGAAATGGGCGATGATAATCCAATTGTCATTGTTCACGACCAAGGGGCTGGAGGACCAGCTAACGTTCTTAAAGAATTGGTGGAGCAATACGGTGGTAAGATTGATATCCGTAAGATTACTTTAGGAGACCCGACTTTATCCGTTTTGGAAACTTGGATTTGTGAATTTCAAGAACGCAATGGTTTCATTATTGAACCAGAACGGATTGAAGAATTCCAAGCCATTTGTGAACGCGAAAAAGTCAATTGCGAAATCCTGGGCGAAGTGACCGACGACGGTTATTTTGTTGTCTACGACAGCGCTGATGACAGCGTTCCAGTTCGTTTGGATTTAAGTAAAGTTTTAGGCGGCTTGCCGCAAAAAACATTTACTGACAACCACATTGAACGCAAATTACTGCCGCTGGAGCTCCCTAACGATTTTTCCATTGAGGAAGGAATCAAAAGAATCTTCGGTTTAATTTCCGTGGGTTCTAAAGACCACCTGACAGCTAAAGTTGACCGCAGTGTTACAGGTTTAATTGCCCAACAGCAATGTTGCGGCGCCGTGCAAATTCCGGTAGCCGATTTTGGAGTTGTGGCACAAAGCCATTACCCTGATGATGTTGATGAATATACTGGCGCGGTAACAGCCATCGGCGAAAAGCATATGGAAATGATACTTAACACGCCGGCGGCCGCCAGAATGACAGTAGCGGAAATGTTGACTAATATGGCACCAGCAATCGTTAGCGATTTGCGCGATTTAAAGGTGTCAGCCAACTGGATGTGGGCTCCGAAACTTCCGGGTGAAGGGGCTCGTCTTTATGATGCCGCCACTGCTCTGCGTGATTTTATGGTTGATGTTGGCGTCGCTATTGATGGTGGAAAGGACAGTCTTTCCATGGTCACTAAAATCCAACATCCCGATGGGAAAGTTGAATTAGTTAAATCTCCGAGCCAGCTCGTTTTATCTGGGTATGTAACGATGGGTGACATAAACCAAAAAGTTACTCCTGACCTTAAACATCCAGGAAAAAGCGCACTCTTAAGAATAGATTTAGCTAATCGCGAACGTCGTTTAGGCGGCTCGGCTTTAGCTCAAGTCTATGGCCAAATTGGTGATAACTATCCAGACATTAATGCCAAAAATTTAGTTGCTGGCTTCAGCGTCATTCAGGAATTGGTTATTAATAATCTGATTTCTGCTTGCCATGATATCAGCAAAGGTGGCTTAATCACCACCCTTCTGGAAATGGCATTTGCGGGAAATTGTGGATTAAACATCAATTATGATACCACTGTGCCTTTAACAGCCGAATTATTTGCTGAAGAGGCCGGTTGGGTAATTGAGTGCTTATCGAATAACTTGGAAGAAGTAATTGAAGTTTTGGAAGAAGCTTCTGTCCCTTACCAAAAGTTAGGACACTCCTTACACCTGCGGGAAATAATCATCACCAAAAATCATTCCGAAATTGTCTTTTCTGATAAATTAGGAAATCTCAAAGAGCAATGGCACGAAACTAGCTATCAGCTGGAAAAACTGCAAATACTGCCCGGCTTAGCTAAAGAAAAAAAGATGAATATTTGTTATCGCCCAGGCGCTAACTACGATTTGTCTTTCAATCCTCAGGCAACGGAAGACTGGGTGTTTAAAGTTGAACAACCAAAAGTAGCGGTTATTCGCGAAGAGGGTTCTAATGGTGATCGGGAAATGAGTTCATTTCTTTATCGGGCGGGACTTAAAATTTCCGACATTAACATGAACGACCTGCTGACCGGAAAGGCTGACTTGGACGAATTCCAAATGGTGGTTTTTGTTGGCGGCTTTAGCTACGCCGATGTTTTAGATTCAGCTAAAGGCTGGGCCGGGACAGTTAAATTCAACGACAGGTTAAAAGTAATGTTTGAAGATTTCTTCAAACGCCCTGATACGTTGTCGCTTGGAATCTGTAATGGTTGCCAATTTGAGGCTTTAACCGGATTGATGTTTCCGGAATTAAAACCTGAAGAACAACCGCGCTTTATTGCCAACGATTCTGGCCGTTTTGAAAGCCACTTTTTGACTGTCAAAATTATGGAAAGCCAGGCAGTAATGCTACAAGGCATGAAAGGCTCAACTCTCGGAGTTTGGTCCGCGCACGGAGAAGGCAAAGCTTTCTTTCCGAGTAACAAAGCGGCAAACTCGATAAGTATTCCGATTCGCTACGTGAAGGATAATGGCGAAATTGCTAAACGCGAAGATTATCCCTTCAACCCTAACGGTTCGCCCGATGGCATCGCCGGGCTCTGCAGCGCTGACGGACGACATCTGATTATGATGCCACATCCTGAACGGACTTTCCTGCCCTGGCAATGGGCATACTGGCCAAAAGAATGGTCAGAGCTTGAAACCTCTCCTTGGTTACAAATGTCCCAGAATGCCAGAAATTGGCTGGCTGAGCATAAGTAATCAATAATTACGTACATTTTGCCCCTGTTATCTGCGGATGACAGGGGTTTTTATTTTGCTAAATTAGTATTGACATATTTTTGTATTTATGATAAAGTTAGCTAATCAAAATAGCACATTTACAACAAAACTATAAATCCAAAAAAGTAAGAGAAATGAAAAAAAGAACAAAACAAAGTATTTGGTTTTTAGTGACGTTTGGATTAATTTTATTATCCTTAATCGTCTTAACTTCCTGTGAACAAGACAATGAAACTTTCGCTGTGGCGGAAAAAGTTAAAATCTTTGTCTCTTCTTCCTCGTCTGCGGACGGACTTAAGTCAGCCGCGCTTAATGAAAGCCGAGTTGAAATTGCTAAAGGCGATACTGCCTGGTTTCCAAGAGGCGTTCCCTCTTTAATGTGGGCTATCAAAGAATCCGGCTTACCAGCAAATGGCACCTGGAAAATTGAAATGATTAAAACCGATATCATGATACTCTTTCAAGAGTCTTCAGGATATAATCCGATTGGACGTTACACGTCTTATTTCGGTGATCAAATCATCCATCAATTTCCAGAAGTCGGGTTATATCGCATTTCGTTTGGTCAGTTAACCGACGCCAACCAAATGGCTGAGGAATTTTTCTTCTTTGTGCGAGTAAGCGATTATCCAGGAAAAGTCGGCGATGAAGTTGATAACGATTATATTTTCCGCATGGAAAGTAAAGCGGCTACCGACACCTCTACCGGAGAAATTAAAAATTTGATTTATGTCTATTTTAAATTCTCAGCTGGCATCAACATGGATCCCGAAAAAGCTTATTGTCGCTTAACCGACTTTCGCAAAGACGGCACGGAAATATCCGGCATGACGCACTTAAGAAAGTGGCAATTTGCCAGAGACTACTACTATTTTGTCATTCACCCTGACAACGAATCTATGAGAAAATACCGCGCCATCTTTATGGTTAGCGATACTCAAGGTTTTGAAGGCTATGCCGACCAAAACAATTACCGCTCCAGTTTGTGGAGCAAGTATGGCATCGAATTTGCCGTTCAATAAAAAAACAAAGGCTTTTCAGCCACAACAAACAACAAAAAAACACGCAAAACAAAAGACCCGAGAATCTCAAAACTCGGGTCTCTTTTTTTATAAAATTGCTAATTTCCTACCCCGCTATCAACTTAAACAAGAAATTTACCGGCCCGGAGATTATCCCACCAAACAGCATCACGACGATAATTACAAACACAAAGCCCATCCTCTCTGAACTCAAATATCTTTCCTTCAAATGCGGCGGTAAAAATAAGGCGAGCACCTTAGAACCATCAAGCGGTGGAATCGGAAGTAAATTAAAAACGGCCAAGAGCAAGTTGATATAAATTATTACGCTTAGGAGCCCGGAAAAAGTCAGGCTCAAATAAGGCAAGAATTTAAGACATAAACCAAAAAATAAGGCAATTGCTAAATTACCTAAAGGCCCGGCAATCGCCACTTTGGCCTCGCCATATTTTTTATCCCTTAAATTATAAGGATTATAAGGCACCGGCTTGGCCCAGGCAATTAAAAATGGCATATGGGACAAAACCATCATCAAGGGCAAGAACAAAGACCCAAACCATTCTAAATGGGCCAGCGGATTTAAGGTTAAACGACCGGCATCTTTGGCGGTATTATCGCCTAACTGATGAGCCACGTAGCCATGGAGGTATTCGTGAATTATAGCTGAAAAAATCAGCACAATTATTTGAAATATTTCTATCATATAGGCCAATTATAACATAACTTGATTAATTTTAAAAATGCTGTTAGAATAAAACCATTAAAATAAGCAAATAAAACCTATATGGCCAAAAAGTGTGATTTATGCGGACGCGGAGCAACTAAAGGTGCCAGCCGTTCCCACTCCAAGATTCAAACTCTAAAAAGACAAAATATCAACTTGCAAAGCAAGGTTATTGAAGGTGTCAAAGTTAAGGTCTGTACTTCTTGCATGAGAACCTTAGCTAAACCGGTTAGAGTTAAAACCAAAAGAAAACCAGCCCTAAAAGTTGGTGAATTTGGAACTGCCAGAAAGACTGGTAAAAAAATTGTTAAACTTGCAAAAAACGCTAAAGCAAAACCAGTTGCAACTAAGTCTGTTAAAGCCAAAAAATAAAAATTCAAATTTTTGAAATCTAAAACTCCGCCGATTGGCGGAGTTTTTGTTTTACTAATTTTAACATCCTATTTTCTAATGTTCGCCGCTTCACTTTCTGTTATTGTTCCGCTGACTTGCTTAATCACGATACCGCCTCCGTGCAATTTATTAATTACAGCAGTTACGGTTTTATCTGTTTTATTAAAGTCGCTGTCTATCTTAACATAACGGAATAAATCATTATCAAAATAAGCTAAAGTCAAATCACTTTCATCAAAATTTTTATCACGCTGTTTATATAAACTAACAGCGGCATCAGTATATTGTACAGAAATTACCGCCGAGCTCAATAAAGCATGATCCCCTGGTTGCAAAAAATAAGAACCACCGATATAGCTATCATAATCTGTTGCGGAAACGGCGCTTATTTTAAATGCTGTATCACTTTCAGCGGTAAAATAAAAAGATAGAGTGCTAAAAACCGTACCCTGTTCATCAGTTGACTTAGCTGTCATGGATTTATCTGTAGTAATAGTAGTTGACTGAGCAGCTTTAGGAGATGATTCGGCGGGAGTATTTGAAGACTGACTTAATAATGAGTCGGTGCGATTTTTATCCTTATTAGACAAAGGGATTTTAGATAAATCGCTATTCTTAATACCCAAACCTAATTTTCTCATAACCGCATAAGCAGCCGCTCCATCTTTCAAATAATTATATCTACCGTCAAAACTAATATAATAAGCTTCGCCTTTAGACTCTACTTGCAAAAATATCTTACCAATAAATTTTTTGCGATAATTAGCGTCCGTTTTAATTTTATCTAGATTTTTATTACTTATCCCGATACCAAGACTTTTCATGACATTATAGGCATCGGAGCCATTAGACATATAATAGCGCTGTCCATCTTTTGGATTAACGTACCAAGCTTCACCCTTAGATTCGACCTGTAATAATATCCGGCCCTGTAAGTTAGACGCGGTGGCGGATTTAACGGAAAAAAGAGGACTAAATAAAGCAAAAATTAAAAAAACAATTAATAAACTCCGTCTCATAAAATAATAATTAATAAATTATCTATAATAATTATAGCAAATAATAATAAGAAGTAACAAATAATAAACGAAGGTGCCTAAATAATCAAAGTTGTTAATTTCGATGGCCGCCCAGTTCGGCGCGGCAAAAAATCGGGCAGCGACAAAAATAAATTTCAGCATCAAATAAGCCGGCGCAAACAACCATGGTCCAAGACTAGGAAAAATTAACGCAGGAATAATTGGAATAATTAAAGCTGCGAGCAAAAACGGAAATATCCAAATCACCGCCGGATTAGCAACAAAAGAAATTACAGAAAATTGTTTAAAGTTACTAATCATAATCGGCAAGACGGCTAATTGGCAGGCGAGCGTTAAGCTAAATATCTCCCAGATGCCAATAATTAACTTCCCTGTTAATCCGGAAAATTTCTTTTTTATTTTTGGCGCCAATTGAGCAAAAAATGGATAAATATAAATTATTCCGCTTACTGCGGCAAACGAAAGTTGAAAACCAACATCATCCCTTAATAAACGATGATTAAAAACTAACATCAGGGCTGCCGAGAAAACTAAAGCGCGAATGATTGAAGACAGGCGCCCATAATACAAAGCGAGAAATACCAAGCCGCCCATAATCGCCGAGCGGACAGCGGAAGCACTCAGGCCAGTTATCAAAGGATATAAAAACAAAAAAAGAAAAACAATTTTTAAAGCAGCCTGACGGCGCAAACCGATAAACAAGGCCACGTTTAGAACCATGGCGCTCATAATCGTGATATGTGAACCAGAAATAGCAATTAAATGACTTAGTCCCACACGAGCGAATAAATCAGAATCTTCAGATAAAATTGTGCGACGATAACCTAAGAGCAAGGCGTCCGCCAAGCCCGCTTCTGGTTCGGGCAAAGACCTATCAATGGTTAATTTAATTCCCTGCTTTATTTTTAAGAGCCGCCCATAAATCTTCTGCCCAAAACTTAAATCCCCGCTCGCCCTCGTGATTTTTGGATAATACATCACGGAATAAATATCATAACGTGCTAAATAGCGTTCATAATCAAAACCCTTGAACTCTTCGGGTGTCTTTACTGAGCCGCTAATTTGTAAAAAATCGCCATAATCATATTCCGGGTAGAGATTGGTCGTAATTAAAACCCGACTGCCAGCGCAAACGATTAAACGCCGACTCTTATAATCAATATCTGCTTCTTCGCAAACCCGGCCGCTAAAATCTAAATTCTGGCCATTATAATAAGCGGCATCGGTATTTTTAAAAGTAGGCAAAAAAGCGCGCTTATCTATACCACGCGCAAAAATAAACAGAATAAAAATTAAATTAACAGCAAAAAATATCTTAGACGGTGTTAGCATAAAAAAATACTCTCTTAATGAGAGTATTTTAACTAACGAGTAATAAAATGATAATAAAATCTATAGACCCCAGGCTTCATCAGAATATTTGGGCAAAGCAAATATCTTTTCAATCTCCGTTTGTAACAATTTTACATCGTCTCCGCTCAAAGGCTCAAAGCCTTCATAAAATCCAGTCTTTCGATCAGGCAAATACATACTTTCCGGCCACGGCTGTTTAACGGCATTAGTCGCACGCCCAAAAATATGAACATGCAAAAAGGGTTGAGGATTATCACCTTTCCAAAACCAATTGCCCATGTCTTGATAATTAATTTTAATCACCGGTATCCCCTGTTCATTCATAACTTTCTCCAAAGCTAGACCGCAGACAATCGTAAAACGCATCAGCTCAATCGCCAGCTTCGGCTCCAATTTTGTCCGGTCAGAAATAGTTTTATCTTTCGGCAATATCCGAATATGGCCGCCGTCTGTTCGCGGCAAAAACGGCTGTTCATGAGATTCAACAATAAAATTTTTAGTTTCAAAAATAAACATATATTATTTCTTTAAAAATCTTAAATAGGCTTCCATAAATGGTTCTAAATCGCCGTCTAAAACCGCGTCCACATTAGAAGTTTCATATTCACTGCGATGATCTTTAACTAATTTATTGCCATACATAAAATATGAACGGATTTGTTTCCCCCATTCCGCTTTCTGGACGCCGCCTTTTAATTTCTTTTCTTCCGCTTCCCGCTCCTCCAACAAGCGCTGATTTAACTTGGCGCGTAAAATTTTAAAAGCATTTTCTTTATTTTGATGTTGCGAGCGTTCAGTTTGGCAAGAAACGGTGACGCCGCTCGCCAGATGAACGATGCGGACAGCGGAATCAGTCGTGTTCACGCTTTGACCGCCCGGACCGCTAGAACGAAAAACATCTATCCGAATATCTTCGTCCTTAATCACGATCGCACCTTCATCAGCAATTTCCGGAATAACTTCTATTAAGGCAAAAGAAGTTTGACGCAGGCCATCGGCATTGAAGGGCGAATTGCGGAGCAAACGATGAACACCGTTCTCGCTTTTTAAATAACCATAGGCATATTGACCGCTAAGGCGCAGATCAACGCTTTTAATTCCCGCTTCGTTGCCATAGTTTCTATCTAGAATCTCGGCCTTAAAACCCTTGCGCTCAGCAAAGCGCAAATACATACGTTCTAACATCTGAGCCCAATCCTGAGCGTCCACACCGCCCGTACCAGCGTGAATGGACAAAAAAGCATTAGCTCTATCATGCGCTCCGGAAAAGAGCGAGAAAAACTCTAATTGCGAAAAATCCTTTTCTAAAAGCACGGTTTTCTTTTCTAGTTCCTGAGTTAATTCATCAGTCGCCTCCTGTTTCGCTAAATTAGCCATTTCTTGAGTTTCCTGGATTTCTTGTTCAATCGCGGCCCATTGTTTAATTTCCGTCGCCAACTCCTCGGCTTCTTGGCCAACTTTAACCGCCACTTCTTGGTTGTTCCAAAAATCTGGCGCCGACATCTGTTTCCGCAGTTCTTGTTCGCGACCAATTTTAACTTCAATATTCAAAAGCGCCTTGATTTTTGATAATCTAGCTTGCAGTTCTTTTAGTTTTTCTAAGATGGCTTCCATATCTTGATTATAACAAACGGGCGCTATAAAGCAAAAGCCGTCTTTTGGAGACGGCTTTGCGATATATGAGATATAAAAATTAACGTTTGCTCCATTGTGGGGCTTTTCTGGCTTTTCTTAAACCCGGTTTCTTTCTTTCAACTTGTCTTGGATCGCGAGTCAAGAAGCCGTTCACTTTCAAAGCTTCTTTAGTATTTGGGTCGAGAGCAAAAATAGCACGAGCGATACCTAATTTAACGGCATCAACTTGACCGAATTTACCGCCGCCATTAACAATTACGGAGAAATTAAAATCACGATTATGGCCGGTGACTTTTAAAGGCTGAACAATATTATTAAATCCTTCACCTTGAAAATATTCTGCAGCGCGCTTACCGTTGACCATAATTACGCCCTTGCCGCCTTCATACAAGCGGACCTGAGCGGAGGCCTGTTTACGACGACCGACAGCTTTAATATATTTACCGGAGAATTCCACTACGCTTTCGTTCTTAGCCCATTCTTTATCATCGAAAGTTACGTCATCAACCACGGCTTCAAATTCGTCTTCCATGATGTCTTTGGTTTTTTTATCTGCCATATTATTTTATAATTAATCTTTTGAGCATATTAACGCGCAACTTGGTTGGCGGCAACATTTCTCTAACCGCCCGTTGTAAAACTTCTCCCGGATTAAGCGCGAAAACCGTGGACATTTTTTTAGATTTTAAACCACCGATATAGCCGGAAAAATGATGATATTCTTTCTGATCAAGTTTTTTGCCGGTAAACTTCAACTTGCTGATATTTTTAACTTCCACAATATCGCCCATATCGATATGAGCTTGGTATTCTGGTTTATTTTTACCATGAAGCAGATTAGCAATCTTGGTGGCTAAACGACCAACAGTTTGATCGGTGGCGTCCAGTTGATGCAATTTTCTTTCAATATTTTTCATATTTTTATACTAATTCAATTTGAACCATTTCCGCACCATCGCCCTGTCTGACTCCCAGCTTAACGATTCTGGTGTAACCTCCAGCGCGTTCTTTATAACGGACACCTAAAACATCCATGGTTTTTTTAATAGCGTTCTTTTGCAAGAGAACTTTGATTAAACCGCGGCGAGCTGCTAAATCTCCGGCCTTAGAAGCGGTAATCATTCTTTCTACTAGTGGTCTAACAGCCTGGGCCTTAGCCTTGGTTGTTTTAACTTTTTCATATAAAAGAATGCTAGACGCTAAATTTCTAAGCATCAATTCGCGTGGACCCTTTTCTCGGTCTAAAATTTTGTTTTTATTTCTGTGACGCATAAACAGGCTTAATTATTTCTTTGGTTTTTTAACTTTTTCTTTTTTTTCTTTTTTAGGCTCAGCGGCTTCTTCATCTTCAACAATTTCAGCTACAGCTTCGTCTTCTTCAATAACGACTTCAGCTTCAATCTGGTTAGCGGCTTCGGCGGCCATTTCTTTGCCGATATTTTCCGGTAACAAGGCTTTATATTGTTCAACTAATATTTTAACCGCTTCATTGAAAGCATCTTCCGGGCTAATTGTGCCATCAGTTTTAACATTCAAAACTAACTTATCCCAGTTGGTCATTTTACCGACACGGGCATTATCAACTTGAATGCTAACAACAGTTACCGGAGAAAAGATGGAATCAATTTCAATGAAACCAATTTCCTTATTTTCTTTCTTATTGCCTTCAGACATTTTATAACCACGTCCGCCTTTTACTAAAATTTCAGCTTCTAAGCTTCCGGCTTCGTCCGTAATATTAGCAATCACTAAATCCGGATTCTTAACCTCCACATCGCTATTTTTAGCAATATCACCGGCAGTAACCACTTTCTTGCCTTTAACTTTTAATTCCAAGCGGATTTCTTCTTCGGTAAAAACCTTAAGTCTTAATTGCTTCAAGTTTAAAATCATTTCTAAAACATCTTCTTTAATATGAGGCAGGGCCATAAATTCATGGCTAGCACCTTTAATTTTTACTCCGATGACAGCGGCTCCTGGCAAAGAAGACAAGAGTACGCGGCGCAAGGAATTTCCCAAGGTCATACCATAGCCAGGAAATAGAGGCTCGATAGTAATGATTCCCTCGTTGGTATCACCAACGGTCTTAAAATCAATTTTCTTAGGATTAGCGATGTTTTGCATATTATTTTTTTATTTTGAATAATATTCAATGATCATATGAACATTGATGCTTTGTGGAAGATCTTCGTCCTTAGGTTCGTGTAGAATCTTCGCGGCCATCTCTGTATTGTTGAAATTTATCCAGCTTGGTCTTTCAGCCTTAGCAATCTTTTCATTGGCATTTCTGAAATATGGACTCTTTTGGCTAGATTTTCTAATTTTAATAACTTGTCCCAGCTTAACACTGAAAGAAGGGATATCGGTCTTGCGATCATTAACGGTAAAATGTCCGTGATTTACCAATTGACGAGCTTGCGCACGGGAACTAGCAAAACCAGCCTTGAAAATAACGTTATCCAAACGTGATTCCAATAATTTCAAGAAGTTCTTACCGGCATCACCCTGTTTCTTGGCTGCCTTTTCAAAAGTCAAACGGAATTGCTTTTCGGAAACGCCATAATATTTCTTGGCTTTTTGTTTTTCAGTTAACTGTGTTCCGAAGTCGCTCAAACGCTTGCGTCCTTTAGGACCATGAAAACCCGGAGCGTAGTTACGCTTAACCATCGCACATTTTGGCGAAAAACATCTTTCACCTTTTAGAAAAAGTTTTTCACCGACGCGACGGCATTGCTTACATTTATTATCAATATTTCTTCCCATATTTTTGTGATTAGTTTAAACTCTTCTCGGCTTCTTAGGACGGCAACCATTATGAGGAACCGGGGTGGTGTCCTTGATTGACGAGACGTCCAAACCATTAGCATTTAAAGCGCGGATAGCGGCTTCGCGGCCAGTACCAACACCAGAAACAAAGACGCTTACTTCTTGCAAGCCATATTCTTCTTTAGCTTTCTGAGCGGCAATCTTAGTAATAATTTGAGCGGCATAAGGAGTGGCTTTCTTGGCGCCCTTAAATCCGGCTAATCCGGCTGAAGCCCAAGCGATAACATCGCCGTTATTATCAGTTAAAGTAATCATGGTGTTGTTATAAGTCGCCTGAATATAGGCGCGACCAACCTTGACTACTCTAGCTGTTTTTTTCTTTTTCTTTTTAACTAATTTTTTCTTGGCGCGAGCAGCCTTATTTTTTTCAAGTTTTTGCTTGATTTCTTCCGGCAACTCTTCATCAGAGGAATCAAAAGAAAAGGCCGCCATTTCATCGCGTTCTTCTTTCTCTTCACTGTTAATTGCTTTTTCAGCAACTGGAAGCGAAGTTTCTTCTGATTTTTCTGCGTCTTTTTTTACTTCTTCAGACATATTTTAAACTCTTAGAATTTTAATTAGGTCTTCTGTAATCCGGCCTTGCTCTTGCCGCTCACCGCGGTCATGCGCTTATTGCCACGAACAGTACGACTATTAGTTTTAGTTCTCTGACCTCTAACCGGTAAATGCTTGGCGTGTCTCAAACCGCGATAACAACCGATTTCTTTCAAACGCTTGATATTGCTTTGAACTTCACGACGCAAATCGCCTTCAACCGTAAATTTCTTTTCGACTAATTCTCGTAAAAGATTAACATCTGATTCCTTTAAGTCCTTAACTCTGATATCTTTATCGACTTTGGCGGTTTCCAAAATTTTATTGGAACGAGTGCGCCCAATGCCATAGATATAAGTTAAAGCGATTTCGATTCTTTTTTCGTTAGGGATATTAACTCCCGCTATTCTTACTGCCATAGATATTAAAAATTACCCCTGTCTTTGTTTATGTTTAGGGTTTTTGCAAATTACGTGGACCCGACCTTTGCGTCGCACTACTTTGCAGTCTTTACAAATTTTCTTAGCGCTGGCTCTCACTTTCATATGATACTGTTTACTTGTCTTTCTTAATTAAACTGCGAGGTTTAATATATAAAACAATTCTATATTTTTATAATTACATGCGGTAAGTAATCCGCCCTTTGCTTAAGTCGTAAGGGCTGATTTGAAGTTTAACCTTATCACCCGGAAGCAAGCGGATACGGTTCATTCTCATTTTGCCGGAAAGATGAGCAAGAATTTCATGGCCATTTTCTAGGGCCACGCGAAAACTAGCGGCTGGCATTAGCTCTAATACCTCGCCCTGCATTTCAATAAAATCTTTGGCGTTCAAATCACTGGATATTTCGTTGTTGTTTCCCATGTCTTTTGACATTAACACAAAAAAATTTGATAAAGACAAGACTCGCCTTATCAAAGTTTTTTAAAAATATTTTCGCTTATTTAATATAATATTCTTAATAAAATTATTATAGGGATAAGTTTGAAAGTTGTCAATAGTTAACACCTATCCCTCTAAGACCGCCTTAATACGCCTAACACCGGCACTGGATGACTCCTCTTTCTGAATCTTAAATTTACCTAATATTCCAGTATTATTTACGTGCGGGCCACCACAAATTTCTTGAGAATAGGCGACTTTAACATCTGGCTTCCCGTCAGCCAATAATGACGCCGCCGTATAAACCTTAACCCGCTCACCATACTTGGAATCAAAGACTCCCATCGCTCCCCGCTCCTTAGCTTCTTCAAGCGATAATTCCTCACAAGTTACCGGCAAATTGGCGGTAATTGCTTCATTAACTAATTCCTCGGCTTTAGCGATTTGTTCGGGAGTCATCTTCTCCGTATGAGAAAAGTCAAAGCGTAATCTCTCGGAAGTAATATTACTTCCTTTTTGGGTGACGTGCTCGCCCAGGACTTGGCGCAAAGCGGCTAGCAATAAATGAGCAGCAGTATGTAATTTAGTAGTCTCTTCACTATGGTCAGCCAAACCGCCCTTGAATTTACCGGCGGAAGCAGTCCGCGAAAGTTCTTGATGCTTAGCTAATTCTAAGGCAAAGCCCTCTTTATCAACCTTAATCCCCTTTTCGGCAGCCAACTCTTCGGTAATCTCCAAAGGAAAGCCGTAGCTTTGATAAAGCCGGAAGGCGTCTTCCCCGCTTAAATTACCTTGAGCTAATTTTTCAAATTCTAAAATACCTTTTTCTAGAGTATGAGAAAATTTCTCGGTCTCTTTAGTAAGCTCACTGGAAATGGTTGGCAGATTATTTTTTATTTCAGGATAAACATTGGCATAAATTTGAGCGACAGCGGCCGCAATCTCGGCTGGCCAATTAATATCTTGCTGGCTGATTCCCAATTGACGACCATAACGTATTGCTCGTCTGATTAATCGTCTAAGCACATATCCTTGATCGGTATTAGAGGGAGCAATTCCTTTATCGTCACCAATAATAAGGGTGGCCGCTTTTAAGTGATCAGCAATAATGCGCATCGCCTTGTCACTATTAGAGTCAGCACCATATTTTTGGCCACTCAATTCTTCAATCTTATTAATAAGCGGACGGAACAACTCGGTTTGATAATTATCATTCAAGCCGTTAATCACTGCCAAGACTCTTTCCAAACCTAAACCAGTATCAACATTGGTTTGTTTAAGCGGTTCAAAGTTTCCGTCAGCCGTCTTATTATATTGCATGAAAACGTCATTCCAAATTTCCACCCATAAATCGTTGTCATCATTAAAGCTTGCCGGAACCTTATCAGCATCTCCGACCCAATAAAACATTTCCGAATCCGGGCCGCAAGGACCAGTAATTCCGGCTGGACCCCACCAATTATTTTTTTTAGGCAATTTTGCGATTCTTTCAAGCGGCAAATTATTAGATTTAAAAATTTCTTCCCAGATCTGATAAGCTTCTTCATCATAAGGCGCATCAGCGTCTCCCTGAAAAACAGAAACGGCTAAGCGGTTTTTATCAAGACCAAGCCAAAATGTTGAAGTTAAAAACTCCCAGCTAAAGTTGATGGCTTCTTTTTTAAAATAATCACCCAGTGACCAATTGCCCATCATTTCAAAAAAAGTATGATGTGTCCTGTCACCAACCTCGTCAATATCTCCAGTTCTAATACATTTTTGCGCATCTGTCAGACGATTGCCGGCCGGATGTTTTTCACCCAAAAGAAAAGGCACAAGCGGATGCATTCCCGCTGTTGTAAACAAAACCGTCGGGTCATTTTCCGGAATTAAACTAGCACTAGAAATAACCGCATGTCCTTGAGCTTTAAAAAAATCTAAATATTTTTGGCGTAATTCGTTAGCGTTCATATTTATATAAAATTCTAATTTATCTTAGACTTTACTATATTATATTAACTTCCTCACTTAAATCAAGGCCAAACTTCTTTTTAACCGCGGCCTTAACTTTGGTCACCAGACTTAAAACTTGTTTAGCACTAGCGCCGCCCTCATTAACCAAAATCAGCGCTTGTTTTTCATACATCCGAACCGGTCCAAATTTCTTACCCTTGAGCCCAGCCTGTTCAATTAACCAACCGGCCGGTATTTTTATTTTATTAGCTTGACCAGGAAAAGATGGAATCTCCGAATATTGTTGCTGTAATTTTTTGAATTGAGCCCTACTTATCTCCGGATTCTTAAAAAAGGAACCGGAATTAGGCAAAGCCTGCGGATTGGGAAGCTTACTATTTCTAATTTCACCGATAGTATTAACAATGTCACGAATCGTAATTTTCTTGATACCCTTCTCGACTAATTTTTCTTTAATGGAGCCATAGTCTAATTGAAAATTAGGCTTGAGTGCCAAAGATACGACCACTGAATAAATAAAGTAGCGCCCTTTAAACTTATTTTTAAAAACGCTGTCCCGATAACCGAAGCGGCAATCAGCCGCAGAAAATATTTTTTCCTGACCGGTTTTCAAATCAAAAGCTAAAAGATGATGGAAAGAATCTTTAAACTCGACACCGTAAGCGCCGATATTCTGGACCGGAGCCGCGCCGACCGTGCCATAAATCAAAAATAAATTTTCCAGGCCATAAAATTTATGATTAGCCGTAAAGGCAACAAACTTTGACCAAGATTCTCCCGACAAAGCTTCCACCAAAACTCGGGTTTTATTTTTTTCAATTACTTTTATCCCCTTAATTTCATTTTTTAAAACTAAACCCTTAATTCTCTGGGAAAATAAAATATTAGAGCCGCCGCCTAAAACGGTTATCGGCTGCTTATTTTTTTTAGAAAAAGCCAAAGCCTCCAAAAGTTCTGACTTATTTTTCACAATCGCAAAATAATCGGCGAGCGTGCCGACTTTAATGGTTGTATATTGTCCCAGCGGATGGTCTTTTTCTATTTTTAACATATAAATATTTATTAACGGGAAAATTATTCTTCCAATTCACCGACTTCTTGCAGTTTTAATAATTTAGAATACAGGCCTCCGGAAACTCTGGCTAATTCCAAATGATTCCCTTCTTCGGCCACCTGGCCATTTTCCAAGACAATTATTTTATCAGCATTTTTAATAGTACTCAAGCGATGGGCAATAATAATCATGGTGCGCCCGCGGCTAATCTTTTTCATCGCGTCAGAAATCAAGCGTTCACTCTCGCTATCCAAACTGGAAGTCGCCTCATCAAAAATTAAGACTCGAGGATTGGCCAAAATTGCACGGGCAATCCCTAAACGCTGTCGTTGGCCGCCGGACAATTTAATGCCTCGTTCGCCCACTAAAGAATCATAGCCTTTCCCCAGCTTAAGAATAAATTCTTCAGCATTAGCAATGCGCGCCGCGGCTTGAATCTCCTGTTTAGTGGCGTCTGGTTTGGCATAAGAAATATTTTCAGCCACCGTTAAATCAAAAATTTCTACTTCCTGCGGAACAATCGCCAAGAACTTACGAAAAGCTTTTAAATCATAAGAGCGTAAATCGCGGCCATCAAGCAAGACTTGACCTGACTGCGGATCGTAATGGCGATAAACTAAACGCGCGACTGTGGTTTTGCCGCCGCCGGAAGGTCCAACCAAGGCCACGACGGAACCGGAACTGATTTTAAAATTTAGTTTAGAAACCGCGGTTCGCAAATTATCACCGTAAGCGAAAGAAACATTCTTAAAAGCAATTTCTCCGACTATTTTTTTAGGAATAAGCCCTCTAGTTTTATTCTTAATTTCATCAGTGGCATTAAACAATTGTAATAAGCGATTAACGCCTTCACGCCCTTCTTCCATCTTATCGTAAAATCTGGTCAAACGGTATAAAGAAGCATAAGCAGTTTCGCTGAGCGTAAAAATAAAGATTAAAGTACCGACGCTCATTGAGCCTTCAGCCACCAAATAAACGCCCAACAACAAAACAGTGGCCCGACCGATATCAGCAATGGAATTTCGTACTAAACCGATTTTCATCATCCAACCCCATTGCTTATCTTCATTTTCTCTTAGGTCATTTTTAATTTTACCGAACTCGCGGAGCTCACGGTCTTCCTGAACAAATGATTGGACGGCATTAATATTAATGATTGACTGAGTCATTTTGCCAGAAGCGGTTTCATAATCGCGATAAATTTGTTTTCTGACCGGATACATACGACGATTAGACCAATAAACAATGGCAACGAAAATAGCGGCAAAAAACAAAAAAGAGGAACCAATTCGCCAATCTGACCAAAATAAAGCAACTAGCGTAAAACTTAGTTGAATAAGTGTCGGAAAAAACTCCCAAAAGAAATTGTTTAAAAATTCGGAAATCTTATCAACTCCTTTTTCTATTTTAATTATCTTGGCGCCGGTATTTTGTTTTTCATGATATCCTAAGCTGAGCGAAACTAATTTCTCCTGCGCTTTCATGCCTAAAGAATATTCAACCTCCACCAACATCCGCAAAATCTGACGGTCACTAAAATAATGAATAAAAGAACGCACTTCTTCCGTCGTCAAATAAAGAGCAATTAACTTTAACAAAAAAATGATGCGCTCTTTATCAAAATTATTTAAGCTATCGACCACTACTTTTAAAAGATAGGGTTTTAATAAATCCAAGGCGCCAATAAACAGCGAAATAATAACAATTTTGATAAAAAACTTGCGGAAGGGCTTAAGTAAAAACCAAAAATCAAACCAAAAACTACGACGAGCGCCGCTAGTTTCTAATTTTTTAAAATCTAGTTTTTTTTCAGTGGTTTTTGTTTTTTGCATAATAATTCTTCGCCAACTCTAAAAACGTCGCCCGCTCCCATTAACAAAAGCAAATCGCCCGCCTTAATATTGGTTCGCAAATAATTAGCGGCCTGGGCAATATCCTTAAGATTAGAAACCGGCTGAGAGATTGACTGCTGTTTATTGAATTTTTGAATCGCTCTGACCAATTGGGCGCTGGAAACTCCGCCCTGTTTCTCGCGCGCTGAACCATAAATATCCAGCACAATTAATTCTTGTGCGTTTCCAAAACTAGAGACAAAATCATTAAATAGCGCCTTAGTCCTGGTGAAGGTATGAGGGTGAAAAACAACGCGCAATTTTTTGTTCGGATAATGACGCCTAATTCCCTCTAAGGTCGCGGCTATTTCCGTGGGGTGATGCGCATAATCATCAATAATTAAAGCGCCTTGATATTTCCCTAAAATTTGCGCCCGACGCTCCGTACCACGAAAATCAAACAGATGCTTCTTAATCTCAGCTAAAGAAACTCCTAAATCGCGGGCGGTCGCAATGACGGCCAGGGCGTTATAAATATTATGCTTTCCCCAAAGTCTAATCTTAAATTCTCCCAAATTGTTAACAAAAAAATACTGATAACCGTTTTTAATTCTAATTCCATGAGCCAAATAATTAACCGTCTCATTATTATAATTGGTATCAGCAATATCATAATTTATAATCCGCGCTCGGCAATACTTTTTAATTTTACGGCTTAAAGTATCGTGATGATTAGTCACTAAAAATCCGGAAGTCGGAATCCTTTTAATAAACTGGGAAAAAACTTGAATATAATCGGCTTCGGTCTTAAAAAAATCCGGATGATCATAATCAATATTGTTTAAAACGACTCCATACGGATTTAAATATTGAAGTTTGTTACCATATTCATCGGCTTCGGAAACAAAAATCTTTCCCGAGCCACTTAGACTCCCGCCCTTAAACTGCGGCACATTGGAGCCCACAAAAACATTTGGCTTCTTTCCGGCTTTAAAAAGAACATAGCCCAGCCAAGCAGAAACGGTGGTCTTGCCATGACTACCGCAAACGGCAATCCCTTGATGCGCGCTAAAAATTTCGCCCAAAGCTTCGGAATAGGTTAAAATGCGCGTTTTTTTAAATAAGTCCGGATTATCTTGAATAAATTTCAGCTCCGGATTATTTCCCGAATTATAAGCGATAGAGTGGATTATTAATTTAGCATCAAGCGGTAAATTTTTTTGACTAAAAGGAGCTTTAACCGTTATTTTCAAACGCGCTAAAATTTTGTCAGTCATAAAAGTTTCCGCCACATCAGAACCGGAAACCGAAACGCCGCGCGCTTTTAAAAATTGAGCGAGAGTTGCCATCCCGACGCCCTTGATACCAATCATATAAATTGTCTGATTTTTTTTGAACATGACAAGTATTAATTAGCGGCTAAAATTTCTTTAATTAACGCTGCCATCGTTTCCGAGGCGTGACGTTTCATAACTTTAGAAATATTGGAACTTAATTTAGTTTGCAATTCCGAGTTGCTTAGAATATTTTTTATTTCCGTTACAAAATCCTCAGCTCTTAATTCTGTTTGCGATAAAACCAGAGCGGCATTTAAACGTTTAAAAATAATAGCGTTATCTTCTTGTTGGGATTTGGGAATGGGAATTAAAATCGCCGATTTGGCTAATTCACATAACTCGGTCAAAGTCGCCAAGCCACAACGCGAAATAACTAAATCGGCGGCGGCCATCAATTGAAAAACATCAGCGGGCGAAAGTAATTCAAAAACTTGATAGTCGCTAACTTGATTGGGATTAACTGGCGTAAGTGGCAACTTCCCTTTGCCGGTAATATGGATAATTTGAGCAAATTCAATAATCTCTGTTTTGGCTCCGGCAATCAAATCATTCAAGGCCGCAGCGCCAGTAGCCCCGCCGGTAACTAAAATTAAAGGCTTAGTATCTAAAAGGCGATATTTTTCTTTAATATTTTTAATCGCTTCAGCTTTATTTTCCAGAGTGGCGATTGGGTTCCCAATCCAAACAGCCTTAGAACCGTAATCACGCAAAGATTTTTCAAAAGTAACGGTTACCAGACGTGCCGCCGGCGCCATCAACTTATTAGCCAATCCGGGACGGACATCTTGCTGATGAATAATAATCGGAATATTTTTCAATCTAGCCGCCCAAACTAAAGGCACACTGACAAAACCACCAGCACTAATTATTAAGCTGGGGCGTTCGCGTCGCAAAAGCGAAAAAGAAAGGATAAACGCCAGCAATATTTTTAATAAATCAGAAAAATTATGAAAAGAAAAATAACGACGTAATTTGCCAGCTGGTAAAGAAATAAACTTTAATTTTTTATTTCCCGGTAAGTTAAAAGATGCCACCATTGATTTTTCCGGACCAGTCTTAGTACCCACAAAAACCAAGTTGAAATTATCAACCGCTAATTCCTTAGCAATCGCCAAAAGAGGCGTTACCGGACCACCGGAACCGCCGCCGCTTAAAATAATGGTTTTAGGGTCGTAAGTCTTCATATTTAAAACAACCTTTAACAATTAATCAAACCTAGGAACGCTTGAGCCCACGAGTCTGTTTACTGATATTAACTAAAATTCCCATAGCAATCAAGGCTGATAAAATAGCCGAGCCGCCGGCAGAAATAAAAGGTAAGGGCACGCCGGTCATCGGAATCAGATTAATCATGCCACCGATATTCAAAAAAGTCTGAACCGCCAACCACACTACAATTCCGGTGGCCAAAGTCTGGCCATACAAATCAGGGGCGGCGGAAGCAATCATTAAACCGCGATAAAAAATAAACAAGAAAAGCAATAATAATAAGGAGCTAAAGATAAAACCCATCTCCTCAGAAGCAATTGAGAAAATTGAATCGCCCCAAACTTCCGGCAAATACATAAACTTTTGACGACTTTGTCCTAAACCGCGACCAAGCCAACCACCAGAACCAACAGCAATCAATGATTGGTTAATCTGATAACATTTATCTTGGGCGCTATAACTAGGGTCCTTCAAACATTTAAAACGGTCGCTTTGATAAGACGACTTCATGCTTAGCATTAAAAAAAGCAATAATCCGGCAAATACCACTACTAAAAAAATGTGTTTTATTTTGCCACCGCCGACAAAAAATACCATCATGGCAGTAAAGGCAATAATAAATAAAGTGCCTAAATCCGGTTGCGCCAACATCAACAAGCTAATGATTCCCAGAATAAACAAAAAAGGAACGATGCCGCCGGAAAAGCTATTCAAATCGCCTTTCTTAGCCTCTAACCAAGTCGCCAAATAAATTAAGAAGGATAATTTCACCAACTCGGCTGGCTGGAAAGAGTGGCCAAAAAGATTAATCCAGCTGCGAGCTGTTCCGTATTCCGACCTAATGCCGGGAATAAACACCAGCGTTAACAGCACAATAGAAAAAATCAAAAATAGAAATGCGTATTTGCGCCAAACTCGATAATCAATTTTAGAGACAATAAAAAAAGCGGCTAAACCAATGGCAATCGCGGTTAACTGATTAAGAAAATAGAAATAGGTATTGCCATAGCGAGCATAAGAAACAACCGAGGAGGCGCTGAATAAAAGAACCAAGCCAAAAATTAATAAAACCATAACGGCAGCAATCAAGCTTTTATCGGGTTCATGTTCTCCTGATCGCAGAGAAAGAAATCTTTTTTTCAAAGCAGATAACTTCATATCTGCTTATCTAGAAGAAAAATAATCAGCCCCATAACAGCGCCTAGGCCGGCAATTACCCAAAATCTCATAACTACCTTGGATTCCGTCCAGCCGATAGCCTGGAAATGATGATGAATAGGCGAAGATATAAAAACTTTTTTATGGCGCAAGCGTTTAGAAAGCGTTTGAATAATTACGGAAAGTGATTCTAATAAAAAGATTAAACCAATAAAGACCAGGAGCAAGGCGTTATTAGTTAACATGGCAATAATGCCCAAGGTAACACCTAGACTCATGGCGCCCGTGTCACCCATATAAAATCGCGCCGGCGGAATATTAAACCACAGGAAAGCCAGCAAGGCGCCAATAATAACCGCGCAAAAGGTTGCTAAATCATAGCGCCCCATCACAAAAGCAATCACGCCATAAGAGGCAAAGGCAATCAACAGAGTTCCACCCGCCAGACCATCAAGACCGTCAGTTTCATTTACCGAAAAAGAAGTGGCAACAATGATAAAAATAAAAATAGGAATATACCAGGCACCAATTTCAAAATTACCAAAAAATGGCACATGCATCACGGTCCAATCAAGCTTAAAATAAAACCATAAGGCACCGATTAGAGCGATGAGCGCGTAGATAAGCAAGCGATGGCGTAACTTTAAACCGCCGCCGCCAAAAACACCCTTATCTCTGACATCCAGCCAATCATCAATTAAACCAATAATAGCGGTGGCCACTAAGGCTCCTAAGGGCAACAGCGTTTCCGCTCGAGATAAAAAATTAAATTTCTGAAAAACACCTCCGGGGAATAACTCTGACAAAAGATAAAAAAACCCAATTAAGATTAGGGCTGTCCCCCAAATTAAAACTCCACCCATGGTCGGAGTCCCTGCCTTATGCGCATGAAGCTCGCTAAAAATTGGGGTAGAGCCGCTGTTTCTAATCTTTTTTCCTAATTTATATTTATATAAAAAGTGGGTGAGGAGCGGCGTCGCTAAAACAGCAAACACGAAAGAAAGGGTTGAAAAGAAGAGAATCCTGATAATTTGGTATTCCATAGTCAGTATTTTATCTAAAATTTATAAAATTAAGAGCCAAAAGGGCTAAACTCAAGAAAACAGCAAAGGCTACGGCCGCTCCCAACAAAAAATGAATTATCAGCCTGGTTTCCTGGCGTCTGGCTAAGACAGCGGCTAAAATGACATTAATAATAGCTACGCCTAAACCAAACAGTGGGTAATAAAAAATTGATTGCGGACGGCCAATCAAGTCAACACCAAAATCAATATTATAATGCAAAATTGTAAAATCGCCCGTTAAACGACGATAAATGGCGATGGTTTGCAGCCAAGCCAGGGCCTGCAAAAAAATAATGAGCCCTGCATAAATCTTGGTAAAATTAAATTTAAAAATACGCTTAAAAGCTGCCCCGGAAAGTTGCAAAAAAGTATAAAAACGAGCGTAAAAATTAGAATAATTCATAGAAAAAACGAGATAATTATATCTTAATTATTAGCTTAACATATTTTTAAAATAATATAAAATATGCTAACATAATAGCATTATGATAAATAAAACTTTCAGTGGCTTATTTAATTTTGCCAAACAGGAAAAAGCGGAAAGAATTGTAATTTCCGGGTCAGAAAAAGGCCATTCTTGTCGTTGCCATCTTCCGGACGGCGAAGAAGCAGTCTTTAATCTGCCTAAAAAATTGGAAAACGACCTAGCCGAAAATTTACGCGCTCTGTTAAAAATTGCTCCTGGAGAACTGGCGACCGAAAAATATTGCCAGTGGCGCGATAAAAATAATGATTTAAATTTCAAGCTCAGTATAATTCCGGATAAATTCGGGGAAAAAATAATTATTAGTATTATCCAGGAAGATAAAGAATTTTTAAGCTTAAACCAACTGGGCTGGCAAAAAAATGATTTGGAGTTATTAAAAAATATCAGCCGCTCGGGTTCCGGATTGATTATTGTGAGCTCGCCCGAAAGACAAGGACGCAGCACCACTCTTCAAGCTATCTTAAGCGACCTTAATCAAGAAAATAAAAACATTTACTTTCTGGGAAATGACGAATTTAATATTCAAGGAATAAATTTTTTAGAAAACACTTCAGAAAATTGGAATCGAATTTTGGGGCACGATTCGGACATTATTGCCCTGGAGATTAAAGAGGATGATCCAGAAAGCATCAAGCGCGCAATTATGGCCGCCAGTACCGGACGTTTAGTGCTGGTCTCGCTTAAATCCGTCAATGCCTTGCAGGCTCTTTATCAAATTTTAAAAAGCGGTCTGCCCTTGAAATTAATTTTGGATAATCTTAAGATAATAAGCGGCCAGGAACTGGCGGCTTTAAAAAGAAAAACAGCTAAAGCCAAGAGAAAATACATTGGCATTTTCGAAACTTTCGTTCCCCGCTCGGAGACTATCAGCTTCATTAGCAAAAACCACAAAAAATTAGCAACTGCTAAATTTTGGGAGGATTTTTTCCAAGTAGCCAGTGATAATGGTTATCAGCCGTTAATCGTCGATAAAAATCAAAAGAAAAAAGACGGACTAGTTTAAAAATAATGAAAAAAATCTGCATCATCCCGGCCTATAACGAAGCCAAAAATATTAGCGAAGTAATCAAGCGTGTTCGGCCTTTTGTTGACGAAATCGTGGTAATTGACGACGGCTCGCAAGATGAAATGGCAATTATCGCCAAACAAGCTGGTGCGACTGTTTTAAGGCACGCTGTTAATCGCGGGCAAGGAGCCGCTTTACAAACCGGGAACGAATATGCGCTCTTACAGGGCGCCGATATTATTATCCATTTTGACGCCGATAATCAATTTCAAGCCGAAGAAATTCCGGACTTAATCGTTCCCATTGAATCGGGCCAAGCGGAAGCAGTTTTGGGTTCGCGCTTTTTATCAAAAAAATCTAATTTACCAGCTTTTAAAAAGCAGGTAATTATGCCTCTTGCTCGCCTGATTAACCGCTGGCTGTTTAATATTCGTCTTAGTGACCCGCAAAGCGGTTTTCGTGTCCTAAGTCGGAGTGCGGCGGAAAAGATAATTATTACCAATGACCGGATGGCGCATTGTAGTGAAATTTTGCATCAATTATTTAAAAATAAAATAAAAACTATAGAAATTCCGATTACCGTTATTTATCATGAATTTGGCCAAAAATTTTCTGGCGGGGTTCGAATTATAAAGGACTTGGCGATTAAAAGAATTATCAAATAAAAAAGGCTCTTTAAAAAAGAGCCCTTTTCAGTGCCCAAGAGCTGTTAGCCAGCGATAATCGGCACTAAGATTTTTTCAATCAGGAGCACCCCAAAAGTCATTACCAGGAATTTGATTCCCAAACAACGATTAATGAAGTCATGAAGTTCCATCATTTCCGCAGCCTGTTCCGATGTATGCTGTTTTTTCCAGAAGAGATTCATGGCTGTCCAGGCACTAGTAACGGTCAGCAGACCAAAAATAGCAAAAGCGAACCATAAAATACCGCCAGACATTCCCTGTAAATCCCAAAGGAATAAACCGATTATTGTTAATAACCAAGCATCGAAGGAAAATGAAAAAACCTTTCTCAGTTTTTCCATCAGATAAGTCAGCACAACCGCGATAATAGCAATAGCCAGCAGAATGCCAGCAACAACTTCGTCGCTGATATGTAAACGAGAACCCTGAGTAATCAGAATAAATCTGATAAGCGCAAATACTCCCAGGAAGAAGAGGCTCATTCCGAGCTCTTTCAACCAATTTGATTTCTGTTTCATTTGAAAAAAATTTTAAATTATATATTGTAAATGTACGATAAACGCCTCTGTCTGCTTAATAAATACGCAAAAATTGGCAAATCATCCTAATTTATCATTAATTCTAAATACTGTCAATAATTAATAATTCCCCTAAAAATATGCTGCAACAAATCATTGCTCTCGCCCTTATCGCCATTTTTATCTGGCGCCTGAGCGAGCAAAAGAAGAAGAAAAAGATTGGCCAAAATGAATTTATTTTCTGGCTCGCTTTCTGGCTTTTGGGTGTGGTGGCAATTATTTTGATTAAACAATTGGACCGCTTAGTTGGCGCTCTCGGCTTCTCTGGTTCCGGTATTAACTTCCTGCTCTATTTGACAGTGATGATTTTGTTTTATATGGTTTTTAAGCTCCGCCTAGCCCTCGCTAAAATGGATGCTAATTTAACGAGTGTTGTGAGAAAAATTGCGCTTTTAGAAAATAGCGACCCTAATAATAAAGACCCGGAGCCCCAAAAATAATTTATGAAAATTGCCCAGATAGTCTGTGCTTATCCGCCCTATGCCGGTGGCATCGGCAACAGCGCTTACCGTTTCCACGAGCTGTTAAGCGTTAAGCATGACATTGTTAATTTTACGCCTGATAACACACGGCCGTTTTTACGACGCGGGCATGGCGCAGTTTTGCCCCAACTCTTATGGAAGCTGCGGAAATTTGATTATATCTATTTGCATTATCCCTTTTTCGGTACGGCGGAAATTGTCTGGCTTTTTAAAATTTTTTGCAAGCGGCCAAAACTGATTATCCAATATCATATGGATGTTAAAAATCAATCTTCAGCCGCTAAAATTTTAAGCCTACCAAGCCGCCTAATTAGAGACTCTCTTTTCAATAAAGCCGAGGTTATCGTCAGCTCCAGCCTAGATTATGTTAAACATGGCCAATTAAAAAAATACTATGAATCCCACATGGAAAAGTTCCAAGAGATTCCCTTTGGGATAGATTTGCAAAAATTCCAACCAAATCCCATTAGCCAACCAAGCGCCAATAACCTAATCGCGAAAGTCAAAAATATTGTTAAGCATATTAATGATTTATTTATCAAAAAAGACCGCTTGGATTTAATTTTTATCGGTGGCTTAGATAAGGCTCATTACTTCAAGGGAGTAAGTGTTCTACTCAATTCCCTACCAAGTTTAGACCAAAGAAAATGGAACTTAAAAATTGTCGGCGATGGTGACTTGCGTCCGGAATACGAAAATTTGGCCGCTCGCCTTAATCTGAATAAACGCGTAGAATTCGCCGGCAAGCTCAGCGATGCGCAAATGATTAAAGCCTTACAAAATTCCGACCTATTAATTTTACCGTCAGTCAACAATAACGAAGCTTTCGGCCTCGTCTTAATTGAAGCGCTGGCTTGCGGTGTCCCAGTTATCGCTTCCGACCTCCCCGGAGTCAGAAAAGTATTTGCCGACAAGCGTGAAGGCTTGCTGGTTATTCCCGGAAGCGTTGAAGATTTAAATCGTAAATTAGAATTCGTTCTAAAAAATGAAGGTTTGCGACAAGAGATGGCTAAGGCGGCGCGGCGCTTAGCTATCCGAAAATATGATCAAGAGCTGATGAAACAAAAATATGAAAATCTGTTTGCTGAACAATCTCTATAAGCCCTATAACCGCGGCGGGGCGGAAAATGTCGCCGCGGCCATGATTGAATCATATCAAGGCACCGGCCATGAGGTCTTTTTGATTACTACCAGGCCAAATAATCTTGATTTAGGAGAAAATAAAGATTGCCGAACTTTTTATATTAATTCCGAATTTTATAACTTAAACAAAAAATCGAAATTAGTACGTCTATTTTGGCATTTTTATAATTTACGCGCGACCAAAAAATATCACGCGCTCAAAAAAATATTACAAACCGAAAAACCTGACCTAGTAATTTCACATAATTTAATGGGCCTGGATTTTAAAATCGCGCAGGCTATCAAAGAATTAAAAATTGAACACCATCATTTTTTACACGACATCCAACTACTACATCCTTCAGGACTAATAATTTATGGGAATGAAAATATTGTTAATAGTTTAAGTGCCAAACTTTACCAAAAAATAACCAGACTCTTTCTGGGCTCGCCTGATTTAATTATTTCTCCTTCCCGCTGGCTCTTAGAGGAGCACTTAAAGCGCGGATTTTTTAAAAACTCAAAAACAGAAATTCAGAAACTGGAAAATATTTTAAATATTAAATTATCGATAGTGGCAAATACAAATCATCCGCCATTTAAACGTTTGCTATTTGTCGGGCAACTGGAAAAACACAAAGGCCTTCTCTTTTTGCTTGACGCTTTTAAAAAACTGGCGACCGCTGAGATGACGCTCACAATTGGTGGCGACGGGTCACTGTTAAAAACCGCGCAAAACCTGGCTCAAGCTGATAAGCGAATACACGTCTTAGGGCGCCTAAACCCAGAGGATTTAAAAAAAACATTCCAAGAAACAGACGTACTGATTATGCCTTCGCTCTGCTACGAAAATTATCCGTTAATCATTATTGAAGCGCGGCAAGCGGGCCTGCCCGTCATTGCCGCTAATCTCGGCGGCATTCCGGAAGCGCTAGGAAATGGCGGCCGACTTTTTAAACCGGGTGATGCCAACGATTTATTTAAAAAAATAAACGAATAAAATATAAAAATAAAAAATCGGACATTAGAGTCCGATTTTTTTATATCTTATAATCCTCCAAGTTAATAGCTTCCGAACCCCTGCAGTTTCTTTTGCGCCTTAACATCAAAAATTGTCTTGCGCAAACCATTCTCCAGCGTAACGACTGGCATCCAACCAAGTTCATTGCGGGCCAACTTAATATCCGGCAAAATTAATTCAGTCATAAATACTAGATTTTCCCCATGAACAATTTTAGACTTTGACCCTGTTTCATTAATTATAATTTGCGCTAAATCAACCAATTTACAATCAATATCAGAACCAATATTAATCGGGCCGGCAATATCGGTTGTCATCACTTTAGAAACCGCGTCTAACAAATCTTCAATATAGCAGAAAGAAGAAGAAAAATTCTCGTCACCATTAATTACTAAGTCTTTATCCTCCAGGGCATTATTAATAAAATCAGGAATCATCTGGCCATCGTTTGATTCCATGCGCGGGCCATAAATTCTGAACACTCTGATTATTTTAGTATCGAGCTGATAAATTTCGCGATAGGCGGCAACCAGTGTTTCTGAAAAACGCTTGCCCTCATCATAAGAAGCGCGAGTGGAAAGCTGGTCAACTACTCCCGGGTCTGATTCACGCGCCTTAAACTCCGGATTATCGGAACGGCGGGGACCATAAACGACCGAGGAAGAAAAATGCAAGAACTTAGCATTATGGATTAAGGCTAAATCCAATAAATTTTTAACGACCGAGGAATTAGCTTCCAGCGTTGCCAGGCGATTATTTAAAAAATTACGCGGCGACATCGGACAGGCTAAATTATAAATCTCTTGAATGCCCTGAAATTCAACCTTAAACTTTTTTAACTCATTAACTTCCGCCAAATCAAGCGGCTTGGATAAATCGTGATTAATAAAAACAAAGTTGGGATTAGCTAATAAATGGTCAATATTCCGCTCACTGCCGGAAATAAAATCATCAATGCAAATAACCTTGCAGGTCTTAATTAATTCATCGCAAAGATGGGAGCCAATAAAACCGGCGCCACCGGCGACTAGCACATTCTTTTTATCAAAGATAATTTTCTTAGGCATATATGATTAGTTATTTATTCTTATTATACCAGCATTAACGCCACCGTTAAAGTCCTGATCGTAAGCGTAGAAGGATTCCAAAATTAATCCGTCGCCGCTAAAAACTCTGACATGAGGCGTGGCGCCGCTATAAGCGCTGAGGATTATTTCAGAAACGCCGTCGCTATTAATATCACCAGCCGATAAATTGACACCTCCTTGCCAACTCTTTCCATAAGCCAGAAATTTATTAATCAATTGAGCTCGATTATTATAAATTTTAACTTGTGGTTCTCGGCCTGACCCGGGAGCAACTATAATTTCGGCCTTATTATGATCTTTGCGACCATCTAAATTAGCAACTGCGACATTAACTCCACCACGAAAACTTTTTTCATAAGCCAAGAAACTGCCGATTAATTTTCCATCGGAATTAAAAATTCTAATCTGCGGCTCACTTCCTTTTCCGAAACCAACTACAATCTCCGGTAAACCCTTGCCGTCAATATCTCCGGCGGAAATATTAAATCCTCCTCGCCAATTGCTTGGCGCCGCTAAAAATTGTCCTTTTAAATTTCCCCGATAATCAAAAATTTTAATTTGTGGACTACCACCAGAAGCAGGCGCCACAATTATTTTTTTGGCACCGCTATTATCCAGATCTATCAAAGCAACATTTAGACCGCCACGAAATTTTTTATCGGCCGCCCAAAATTCTCCCAATAATTTTCCCTGATTACTTAAAATTCTAATTTTTGGTTCATCGCCAACAGCCGCTCCTACCACTATCTCATCAACCCCATTATCGTTAATATCGCCAGTTACAAAGGGCGCACCGGTTTTAATGGCACTATCCGGCAAATAATATGCCAAATCGCCATTAGCAGCTACAACCTTGAGTTTATTCTTTTGAGTTGCGGGCAAAATCAATAAACGACCGAGATGATTATATAATTTTTCTTTGGCCATTTCGACAGCGCGATTGACATTTAAGCGGCCATTACCGAGCTGACCTAAATAATCAGGATTTAGGCGGCTAATATTATCCGTGGAAGCAAACAAAATATTAACAGTTTCGCGGCGACTCAACTCCGGATTGGCTTGTTGGATTAAAGCAAGTGTGGCTGAAACTAAAGGCGCCGCCATGGAAGTCCCAGACCAATAGCCATCATAATATTTAATCGCTCCCGCGCGACTATCGCCGGTTACGGTATTAAAAAAACTAATTCCGGGAGCGGCAATATCCACACAACTAAAACCATAACTGGAAAATTTAGTTTTCTGATCAAGTGCGTCAGTGGCAGCCACGCCGATAACCATATTTTCACCAACCAAATTACCATCGTAACAAGCGGGGTAAATTTTGGTTTTATCGATATTATAACCTTCGCCGGCAGCCTGTTCGTTCCCGGCGGCGGCGACAATCATTACCCCGGCATTATGAGCCCGAGTAATTGCTTCTTGCAAACCGGCGCTATAATTAAAACTGACAAAACTAAGATTAATAATATCAGCGCCATTATTGATTGCGTAGTCGATGGCGCGAATAACATCGCTAGCTCGTCCTTCGCCCTTATCGTTTAAAGCTTTAAGCGGCATAATTTTGGCACGCCAAGTTACTCCGGCTACACCTTGGTTATTATTACCGCGAGCGGCGATAATTCCAGCTACCATAGTTCCATGAGAAATTCCGGCCTCAGTCCAGCCATCAGCAAATTTAGGCGAAGGATCGGGGATATTGGCGGAAAAATCCCAACCATTTATATCATCAATAAAACCATTGCGATCATTATCAATGCCGTCCCCAGAAATTTCTCGGTTATTTTTCCAAATATTATCACGCAAATCGGGATGATTTATTTGAATGCCAGAATCAATAACTGCAATTACCGTATCTGGGCTTTCCGAGACCTTATCCCAAGCACTATCAGCTTTAATTTTGGAAAGATACCACTGATTGCTAAAGAAGGAATCATTAGGCGTAATGCCAGCATAAACCGGCACGGCCAGCGCGCTTAGAAGTATAAAAAAAGATGTTATTATTTTATTCATATAACATCTATATAATACCACAAACGGCGTTTTTTACAAATCGCAAATAAGCCGATTTAGGTGCTCAAAATTTCCTTCAAAGTTTCTTCGGCGCATTTTTGCCAGCTAAAATTTTGCGCTCTTTCCAGGCCTTTTTTTATTAACTCCTGATGCAGCTCGCGGTTATTAATGATTTTAGCCATTGCTTCGGCAATCGCCTTTTTATCTTCATGATTGAAATATAAAACAGCATCAGCGGCAACCTCTTTGAAAACCGGAATATCGGAACAAGCAACTGGTAAACCGCAGGCCATAGCTTGTAAAATTGGAATGCCGAAACCTTCATGCTTGGATGGAAAAATAAAAGCGCTCGCCCCGTTAAAAATACAAGGCATATCTTCCTCAGCCACCCAACCGGGCATTAAGACTTCATTGTTCAAATTGAATTCTTCAATGACATATTTGACCTCGTCATAGCCAAAGCTAGCATCGCCAATCAGAACCAGTTTCTCCTTAATTTCCGGATGGCTGTCGTGCATGATAGATAAAGCCTCAATTAACGCTGGGGTATTTTTTTTCTTTTCTAAGCGGCCAACATATAAAAAATATGGCTGTTCTAAATTATATTTTTCCAACTTAGCTTTAATTTTTTCTTGATCACGGCCCATTTTATATAAATCGTCATTATAGCCGTTATGAATAACAGTGATATTATTGGCCTTAGCGCGCGGATAAAAACTTAAAATATCTTGTTTGGTAAAATTAGATACGGTAATTATCTTTTTAGCGCGACGTAAAGCAAAATCGGTTGACCAATACAAATAATCTAGAGATTCGGAATGATATTTTCCTAAAGTAAACAAGCGCACCAAAAACTCCACAATCTTTTTAGATAAGGCACGGTCAGTCTTTACGCCTTTAGATTGATAAAGATTGCGATCCCGCGCAAAAGCAATATCGTGAATCGTGTTAATAGTCCGCTTAGGATAAACTAAGGGCATGGTATGAGCCGGGATAAATAAAATATCCGGCTTATGAAAAATCATTTCTAAAGTTAAGCGGCCCAAGGTCCAAAAAGAAAGAAAAGGCCAATGTAAAAATTTAACGGAAAAATTAGGATTATCTTTAATAATCTCTTGGAGTTCCGAAGATGGCAAGTCATTTAAATAAAGGAGATATTTATTTTCCTTATCAATTTTTGCCAAATTTTTAATTAAGTAAAAAGAGTACCATTCGGTACCAGTCTTTCTTTTTAAATTAGCCCTGGAGGCGTCTATTCCAATAGTCATAAATAAATAACAGCTAACCGATATGGTTAGCCGTTTATTTAGTTGCTAAAATACTGCGCTTATATGAATCTAAATTGTCTAAGGCAATCCCAGTGCCTTTGGCAACACAGAGCATGGCATCGTCAGCGACATAAGCCGGCACGCCGGTCGTGCGCGCAATCAGCTGATCCATGTTGCGGAGCAAAGAGCTCCCCCCGGTTAGAACAATTCCCTTATCCATAATATCCGCCGATAACTCCGGCGGGGTTTTTTGTAAAACTTTTTTGGAAGCGGAAATAATCGCTTCTAGCTCATGCTGAATCGCTTCGGTAACGTCATCGCTAGAAACGGTAATACTGCGTGGCAAGCCCGTAACAATATCGCGGCCCCGAACTTCCATATGCAGCTTATCCTCCATATACAAAGCCGAACCAATATTTATTTTAATTTCTTCAGCTGTTCGTTCGCCAATCGCTAGATTATATTTTTTGCGGACATATTCCAAAATTGCGGCATCAAATTTATTGCCACCAACTCTTACTGAAGTTGAAGCTACCACGCCGCCCAAAGAAATAACGGCCATTTCCGCGGTACCACCGCCAATATCAATTACCATATGGCCAGTTGCCGAACCAATAGGAATATCCGCGCCAATGGCCGCTGCTACCGGTTCCTTAATAATATAGGCTGCTTTAGCGCCAGCCGCAATCGTGGCCTCAATAACCGCCCGTCTTTCTGTCGAAGAAATTCCGGCCGGAACAGCCACCATCACCTCTGGTCTAAATAAGCGTAAACCGCCTAAAGTTTTATTAATAAAATATCTAATCATGGCTTCAGTCGCCCGATAATCGGCAATAACGCCATCTTTTAGGGGTTTGACCGCCATAATAGTATCGGGGGTGCGCCCCAACATATCTTTGGCTTCATTGCCAACAGCTAATATTTTTTTGTCCGCGATTGATACTGCCACCACGCTCGGCTCATTAACAACAATACCTCGACGAGGTAAATAAACCAAAGTATAAGTTGTGCCCAAATCAATCCCGATTTGTTTAATAAACATAAGATGTATACAACTACCTATTCTAACCGCTTACGCGCCTTAAGTCAATTTAAAGATATTCACTAATCAATCATCTGTTCATCCTCGTCCTCACTATCTTCGCTTTTTTCCTGATTATCAATTATTTTTAACACTTTTTCAGCAAATTGAAAAGTATCGAAATCATCCTTAAAAAAGACATAATCGGCGCCAATTTCCAAACTGCGCTGACGGCTGTCTTCATCGCTTAAATCAGTAAAAATAAAAATTTGTTTCTCGCTCAATTCGTCATCTGCCTTCAAACGCTTAACAATATCAAAACCGTCAACTTTTGGCAGGATTAAATCTAACACAATAAAATCTGGCTGGAATTCTCTCAAATTGTCCATCAATTCTTCCGCTTCTTCCTCTGCTTCGCTCACTTCGACTTCTAAGCCGGAATTAGAAAATTGCGCCTCTAAACCATAGAGAATATTGGCGTCATCTTCAATAATAAAGATTTTTTTGTGTGACATACTTATTTATTACTTATTTTTTTAATTTTCCCCACCATGCCTGATTATTTTTATACCAATTTACGGTTTCTTGCAAGCCGCTTTCAAACGAATGTTTCGGTTTAAATCCCAACTCCTTTTCCGCTTTGGAAAAATTAATGGCATATCTTAAGTCATGGCCTAAACGATCGCCGACATATTCAATCATTTCTTCTCCCTTTTCCATCAAAGCTAAGACTGCTCTAGTAATTTCTAAATTAGTTTTTTCGCTATCGCCACCGAGACAATAAGTTTCGCCAATCTTTCCCTTTTTAATAATCAAATCAACGCCATAATTATGGTCATCAACATGAATCCAATCGCGAATATTTAAACCGTTGCCATAAACCGGAACTTTTTTTCCCTCCATTAGATTAGTAACAAATAAAGGAATCAATTTTTCCGGATATTGATAAGGCCCATAATTATTAGAACAATTGGAAATGGTAATCGGCAATTTATGGGTATGGAAATACGCTCTGACTAAATGATCGCTAGCAGCTTTAGAGGCACTATAAGGCGAGCGCGGCGAATAAGGAGTGTCTTCATTGAATTTTTTATCAGCCATTTCCAAGGCACCAAAAACCTCATCAGTAGAAACATGATGAAATCTAATACCGCCGTTATTTTTAGCAGCATCAAGCAAAACGCGCGTGCCTTCAACATTAGTTTTGACAAAATCCGAGCTATCATTAATCGAACGGTCAACATGGCTTTCCGCCGCAAAGTGAACAATCAAATCCACTCCTTGGACAGCCCGCAAAACTAAATCCCGGTCGCAAATATCGCCTTGAATAAATTCATAATTTGGATGATTTTCAACATCTCTTAAATTATCCAAATTACCGGCATAAGTTAAAAGATCAAGATTTCTAATTTGATCTTGCGGATATTGGCTTAACCAATAATGGATAAAATTCGAACCGATAAAACCGGCGCCGCCGGTAACAAGTATTTTCATATTAGGAAGTCAATTTTTTAAAAATTTCGTCTATCTCTCCGTGAGCGTATTCAACCTTTGGCCAATCTCCCAGACCATCACCGGAATGACGAGGGATAAGATGAAAATGGATGTGCGGTATCTGTTGGCCGGCGACCGGATCATTATTAGAAGCAATATTATAACCGGGAGCAACTAATTTATTTTTAAGTATTAAGCCGACTTTTTTAGTGGTTAAAATAAGAGCCGTTAAATCGGTCTCGGATATTTCTTCTAAATTAGCATAATGAGTTTTAGGAATAACGATTGTATGACCGATACTACTGGGATAAATATTCAAAAAAGCCAAAGTTTTTTCATCTTCGTAAACCTTATAGGATGGCAATTCCCCGGCCACAATTTTACAAAAAATACACATACATCTTTTGATTAACTTATCTTATAAGGACTCTCAGGATCTTTTTCCCAGCGAATTTCATCTACTTCTTCTTTCTTCCCTTCGCCGCGATAAAGTTTATCCGGGAAATTAAGACTTAAGGCCGGAATTTCCGAAACGCATTTATAACCATGAACTACTCCCGGAGGAACAATTACCAGAGTAGGGTTATTTTCACCAACAATAATTTCCATCTTTTCACCATTAGTACTAGAGTTCGCTCTTCGGTCCCAGAGATGGAGAGCGAAGCTGCCCGGTCCCAGAAAAACAAAGCAATCACTTTGCGCGACATGCTCATGGGGGCCGCGAATAACTCCCGGATTAGTAAAACTGGCATAAGACATGGCTGGTTTAAAATCCAGTTCATCGGCTCGGAAAAGTTCCGCCAAAAAACCGCGCTCATCATGATTCTTAGATATTTCTTTAATTATCACCTCATTTATCATAAAATTATATTTACATTTTTATTTTTAATAATCCGTTTTGCGCGCCTAAATGAGCAATTTTAGAAGCAGTATTGCGCGCGCTTAAAAGTAAAGCTTTTTTGATATCTCCCTTAAACAACTCAACGCCGGCTGCAAACGTGGAATTAAAAATATCACCGACACCGGTCGTATCAACTCGTTTTTTTTCTTTGCATATCGGCTGATAATAAAATTTTTGCCCATCATAGGCATAAGCGCCCGCACTGCCAGAAGTAATTAAGACTATTTTTGGTCCGTAGCTCTTGATGATTTGAAGCAAATTTTTTTCATCATTCAGAAAAGTGGCTTTTAACTTTTGGCCGCGCAACTTAGAATGCGCTAAAGCTAATTCTATCGCCTCATCTTTGTTAACTGAGAAAATAAAAGTATTTTTCAAAAACGGCATCAATTTTTTCAAACCACTGGAATATTGTGCTTCACTTGGGTTCCAAGCAATTCTAATTCCCTGTCGCGAAGCGATACTAAAAACTTTTTTTAAAATTGACGACCAATTACCCGACAAAGAAGAGATATAAATATTTCTAGTATTCTTAAGCGCAATTTCATCTTTAGCGGTAACTTGCAATAACCCGTTAGCCCCGCGTTCAGTGAAGATTATCCGTTCGCCGGTTTTAGAAATTATAATAAACGAAAAACCGCTATGCTCACCGCTTACTTTTTTTATCAAAGAAACCGCCACTTGGCGTTCTTGAAAATTTTTAATTATTGCTCGGCCGTTTTCATCATCACCAATAGCCGCCAAGCATCCAGCCTTAAAGCCAAAATGAGCTAAATTAACCGCGGCATTGGCCGCGCCACCGCCATAGCTGTAGTTAAACTTATCAATTCTAATTTTAGCGCCATACTCGAAAGCTAAAAGCTGTTGACGCAAAATATCCCGCGGGTTATTAATTAAAATTCCCTGGTCAGTAAAAAAACTGATATCTCTAGTTGCGCCACCAATAGCAATAAAATCGTAAATCATATTTTTTATATTACTTTTATAATATCATAACCCGCCTTTCTTTTCCAGAAAGAACGGTTGGAATCTTTTTGCTAAAGCAACTGAAATATTAAAAAATAAAGCGGCCGCCAAAATGTTCCAAGCCGATTGATAAAAAACATTACGCCAGAAAGAAAGGGTAAGAAATCCCGGCAAACCCTGAAAATTAACCGCGAAAAAAGCAAGAATAACCGCAGCCAAATTATAAACTAAAGTCGCCGCCAAAAATAAAACCCAAAAAGAATATAAAGATTTATTGGTCAGCCAATTTTCCAAAATTAAATATGACGCCACAGCGGCGGCAGCCAAACAAATAAAATAAAAGCCAAAAAATTGAAAAGAAAAGGTATCCATCAAAAATCCAAAAGAAAAAATGAAAAACAAGGCGGCTTTAGCACCAAAAAAGAACAGAATAAACACCAACAGCATTAAACCGAGGTTTATTTGATTAAAAGCGCCCGGAAGCGAGGAAATAAAAGCAAACTGTAAATTAGACGCCACCAAACAAATTGCGGCAAAAATTAAAATTTGTCCAACTTTTTTAAACATAAAATTCTTTTAAGGGATGACGACAGAGACAACCGTTAAATCATTTAGGTTAACTAGTGGCTCGATAATAGCCGCTTGCCAAACTTCATTACTTTCACTTTTAACTTCCGAGACTTTACCAATTACCAGCCCGCGAGGAATATTTCCGCCCAAACCGGAAGTAATTACCATGTCGCCAAGCGCAATCTTCTCGAGCTGCGGAATATAATTCATATTAATTGTCAGCCCTAAATTACCATCGGTGATTCCCTTAGTTTTATCTTCATTCTGCAAACTAGCGGCCAATTGGCAACCAGGACTAGTCACTAAACAAATTCGAGAGCTAGAATCGCTCACTTCTACAATCTTGCCGATAATTGCTCCGTCTGGACTAAGCACGCCGTAATCAAGACGCAAGCCATCTTTTTGCCCCCGGTCAATCACTAAATCGCGGCTATCTTCAGTTGCGGAAAAAACTTCCTCCTTGGCAATAATATTGGCCAAAACCACCTGAAATTTATTAGCTGCCACAAAATTCAATTGACTGCGTAATTTTTCATTTTCTCCTTCCACTTCTCGCCAATGAGAATCCTGAATAGTTAAGACGGACACCGACTGTTGCAAGCGATTAATTTCTGAAAGTAAATCTGTTTTTTCCCGATTTTCGCTATAAGAAGAGCTGATGCCTGCTCCCCAAACATACAACTTACTGCTTACCGGTTTTACCAAAAATAACAGGGCGTTCTCTAGGGGACGGATAATCCCCAGTCCGTGTAAAAAAACCAGTAGTCCGAGAACTACCGTAAAAATTAACAAGGGATTGTTTTTCTTAATCCTAATCATATGAACGCAAGTTTCTTAAATATAGGAATTAATCGGAGCTGGTTGGCAAAATTACTTTTTCTAACAATTCTTTATTATTTAACAACAAGCCTGTACCGCGAGCAACACAAGTTAAGGGATCATCAACAATTTTGACGGGAATTTTAGAAGCAGCGGAAATTGCTTTGTCCAAGCCGCGAAGCAAAGCGCCGCCGCCAGACAAATAAAGACCGCGCTCATAAATATCGGATACTAATTCCGGCGGCGTGGTTTCTAAAATAGTTTTAATATTATCAATTATCTTGCTGACAGTACGGCTAATTGCCTCCCTAATCTGCTTATCATTAATCATAATCGCTTTTGGCAATCCGGTTAATAAATCACGGCCACGAACTTCCATCTCTTTCGGCTCATCAAGCGGAACGGCTGAACCAATACCAATCTTAATGCTTTCAGCCAGTTGTTCGCCGATTAAAATATTAAATTCCTCGCGAATATATTCAATGATGTTGCCATCAAATTCATTTCCAGCCGCCTTCAAAGATTTCCAGGTAACCACACCTCCCAAAGAGATAACCGCAATTTCGGTAGTGCCGCCACCGATATCCACAATCATAGTCGCTGTCGCATCGGTTACCGGCAAACGGGCGCCAATCGCCGCTGCCATCGCCTCTTCAATCAAATAAACTTTACGCGCGCCGGCCGATTTAGCGGCGTCTTCCACCGCTTTTTTTTCCACTTCCGTTAAATCCAAGGGGATGCCAATTACCACGCGTGGACGAGAGACTAGCGCAAAATTATCATTATGAACTTTACTGATGAAATACTTGAGCATTTTTTCCGTTACTTCAAAATCAGAGATAACGCCATCAACCAAAGGCTTGATAGCTTCAATATGTCCTGGAGTTTTGCCGACCATTTTTTTAGCAGCTTCTCCAACTTCCAAAATTTCGTTAGTTCGTTTATTAATTGCGACCACGCTCGGCTCGTTAATCACTAAACCTTTATCACTAAGATAAACCAGGGTATTTCTGGTACCCAAATCAATTCCTAAATCATGGCTAAATTTTCCTAGCAATTTATTAAACATAGTTTAGATTATTTTGTTTAAAATTTCAGTCGAAGCAATAATGCTAACCTCTTTTTCATTTCTTCTTTTTAATTCCAGTCCGCCATTTTCTAAAGATTTTTTGCTGATTACTAATCTATATGGACAACCTATTAAATCAGCATCGGCAAATTTTTCCCCGGCAGATAAATCTCGATCATCATATAAAACTTCAACCCCTTCTTTCTGTAAATCATTGTAAATTTTATCAGCCTTTTCGTTTTCACCTAAAGACAAAAGATGAACTTTAAAAGGTGCCACGGCTTCAGGCCAAATTATTCCCTTATCATCATGACAAATTTCTACAATCGTTCCTAAAGCCCGGCTTAAACCCAGACCGTAACAACCCATGATAACCATTTTCTTTTCGCCGTCCTTGTCTTGATATTTTAAATCGAATGGTTCGGAATATTTAGTGCCGAGTTTAAAAATATTTCCAACTTCAACTGCCTTGTCTTCTCTTAAGTTAGCTTTACCGCATTTCGGACAAGTGTTTTGATCGGCAATTATCTCTTTGTTGATTGCCATTTGGCAATCGTCGCAAACATAAATAATATCTTCACCGGCGGAAGTCAAAGTTTGAAATTCATGAGAGTATTTTGAAAAGCTGCCCCCTGAAGCGTAAGTAAGATAAGTTTTTTCACCTAAACCAAAACGTCTAAAAATATTATTATAAGCGACAATCGCTCTTTCATAATAATTATCCAAATCAGCTTGGTCGGCATGAAAAGAATATAAATCTTTCATTAAAAATTCGCGGCCACGCAAAAGTCCCGACTTGGCTCTTTTTTCGTTTCTAAATTTATTTTGTATTTGAAAAACAGCCAGTGGTAGTTCCCGATAAGAGGTAATAAATTTTTTAGCGAGCGGGGTGACAACTTCTTCGTGGGTTGGATTAAGAGCATATTCTTTCTCATCCGAACCCGAAGTTTTAAAGAGAACATCAAGTGTATCCCAACGTCCAGTTGCTTGCCAATTTTCTTTCGGAGCTAAAGATGGCATATTAATTTCTTGACCATCTATTGCTTCCATTTCCTCACAAATAATATTTCTAATTTTGTTTATAACTTTCCAACCTAGCGGCAGGAAAGAATAAACGCCAGCGGCTGATTTATCAACAAAACCGGCTCTAATCAGCGCCTGGGCATTATAGCTCGCCTCATCTTTAGGCAGCTCTTTTATAGTTTTGGTAAAAAGTTGAGATTGTTTCATATATTTACTACTATCCTATCCAAAAAATGATCGATTGTAAAGCGTCATTTTTTCATGATTTTTAAGGCTTGTTTTACTCTTTCCCCTGTGTCTTTTAGCTCCGAATCAACGCTTCCTAAAGCAGCTCGCGCTTCGCTAAGTGAATAGCCTAAAGACATAAGCGCATCTAGTTCATCGCTAGAAGCTAAAGACGAAGCGTCGCCGCTTAAAGACGCCGGAGCAATCTTCAAAATCTTGCTCTTTAATTCTAAAACTAAACGCTCGGCTGTTTTCTTACCGATACCGGAAACTTTGGTTAATAAATCAGCGTCCCCCCTGATAATTGATTCCTTGATATCATTAGCAGTTGCTACCGCCAGGACTCCTAACGCCGATTTTGGACCGACCCCGGAAACACTAATTAACATTTCAAATAAATCCAGCTCTTCTAAACTTTTAAAACCATACAAATCATTAGCTTCTTCGCGAATGTGATGATGAGTAAAAACCTCTAAAGAAGCACCGGCTTGAATATCATTTAAAAAAGTCTCACCAGCAAAAATTGCATAACCGATATCGCGCACATCCAAAATAAAATAATTGTTGGATTTGGAAATAATTGTACCGCGTAAGTAGGAAATCATATTTTAAATTTATTGTTTTTTAATTTCAGGCTTTAATTTTCTTCTGATAACCGCTAGTTCCGGCAAAGACACAATATCGTCTAATTCAATTAAACATTCCTGAGCTCCGCCGCCGCCATGCGCCTCCGTTAATTCTTCCCGGGTCTTGGCGCTCACCAATTTTTTCAATTTCATTTTAATTATATCATAATCAAAACCAATAATCTCAATTTCATCGCCCAGTTTAATCGTATTATGGACTTTAAACAATAAATTAGTTTTACCATTTTTATCTTTAATCGCCTTGATAACCTGGCCGCAAAACTCCCAAGAACTTTGATTATGAGAATCAACAATATTTTGTTCCGCCTTATCGCCCAATAAAAATCCCGTTGTATAACCGCGATGAACAAGTCTTGTCTCTAACTCTTTATATAAATAACTTAATTCTTTTTTTAATTTTGGCGTGGCCGTTTTTTTGGCAATTAAGCTAATAGCTCGACGATAGATAGCACAAACCGTCGCTTGATAATAAACGCTTTTCGCGCGTCCTTCTATTTTAAAACTGGTCACACCCGCCTTAATCAATTCCGGCAGGTATTTAATCAAGCACAGGTCTTTAGAATTCAACAAATAAGTGCCATGCTCTTCTTCCACCAATTCCAATTCTTCTTCGTGCCCGCGCGCTTTGACAGTATAGCGGTTAACGTCATATTGCCAGCGGCAAGGCTGAGCGCAATCGCCCAAATTACCGCTCCGGTTAATAAACATCTTGGAAAGAAAACAGCGGCCGGAATAGGCCATGCACATCGCGCCGTGCACAAAGTATTCTAATTCTAATTTTGGTAAAGCGCGGTGAATCTCGGTAATTTCTGGAAGGGTGACTTCTCGGCCTAAAACAATGCGGCTAACGCCTTGGCTGAACCAAAAACGAGCGGCGGCTAAATTAGTGCAATTAGCCTGAGTGGATAAATGTAATTCGGCGCGGGGAATAATTTTTTTAATCAAACTAAGGACTCCCGGATCGGAAACAATAAAAGCATCCACACCTAGCGGTTTCAATTTTTTTAAATATGCTTCCAACTTACTAAAATGTTTATTATGCGCAAAAATATTAATCGTAATATAAACTTTTTTGCCACGCTCATGCGCATACTGAAGAGCAATTTTTATTTTTGGTAAATCAAAGTCATTAATACGCACGCGTAAAGAAAAATCGGGAATGCCAAGATAAACCGCATCCGCTCCGTAAGCAAAGGCGGTTTGCAACTTCAACATATTACCGGCAGGCGCCAGTAATTCTAAGCTTGGTTTTTTTATTTTAGCGCGGCTGGAAATCATAATTTAAGAACGTTTTATTCTAATCAATCCGCTAATTGGTACGATTTCAATTCCCTGCTTTTCAATTTCATCTAACAACAAATTCATTCCCAGGGAATCCGAAGCCATATGCCCGGCAATCACGACATTGATATGATATTTTTCCGCTTCCTTGCGATGTTCTTCGGACATATGCATGCCAATAATCGTGCCGATACCATACTGAGACATTTTTTCATAAATATCTTTGGAACCGCTAGTGCCGCCAGTAAATTCAGTAACCACAATCTTGCCGCAGCTACTATCTTCGGAGCCGGCAAAAATCATCGGACCGGCTTTTCGTTTTTTAGCTTCAGCATATTCCGGAATAGACATTAAGAGCTCCATTAAATCGCCAACCGTATCTAGTTTTTCTTTATTTTTCTGAATGAGAGCCTCCATAAAACTGGCGCTTAAATTATCCGCCGGTGTATGAATACACATAAAATTAGTATTCAAAACTCTGGCGGCATCCACTGCTCGATCATGATTAATCGGCGAAATTCCACGATGGACTTCGCTAATGCGTGATTTGATTACCGATTCGGCGATGTTAATCGGTACACCATAATTAGCCAGCACCTGAGCCTGCAAAGCCATCACGTCCGATAAATCAGCCAGGGCAATGCCTTCAGGATGATGAGCCAATACTAAATCAATATCCCCTAATTGTTTGGCCAACAGGAGCTCGGACGTTTCAATATCAATACCGACTAAAATCTTTTTTATCTCCCGACCATTATCAAACAAAACCCGCGCATCCGAATAAGGATTACTTAATTTTTCCATATCAAAAAATTCCTTATCCTTCTCGGACAAGGCTTCATATTTTTTATTGACGCGCGCCAAATATTTTTTAACTTCCGCTTCACCGCGCAAGTCAGCCTTCATTCCTAGTTTGATGGCCAAATCGTAAATTTCTTTCGTCTTCATATATTATTACTTTAATAATTAGTAAGTTTGTTTAAACCAAACCGCGCAATTTTTTTATCCGCTCTTCAACCGGCGGGTGCGTAGCCAACATTCGCGTTAGCCAACCGAGCTTATTAGTCTCCTTAAACGGTGAGGCAATATATAAATGCGCGGTCGCGCGATTAGCAACTTCAAGCGGTTCCTGGTCAGCGGAAATCTTTTCCAAAGCACGCGCTAAGCCTTCGGGATAGCGAGTAAGCAGCGCGCCATCGGCGTCAGCCGCAAATTCCCGCTTGCGCGAAATGGCGAACTGCAACATATAAGCAAATATCGGGGCTAAAATTGATAAAACAATGGCGACAATTGTAATAATTAATTGCATTTGATTATTTCCACTATCACTATTACGCCGACCGCCAAAAAATGACCAATGGCGAAACCAGTCAGCTAACAAAACAACTAAACCAACCAAAATAGTTACGATTGTGGCTAATAAAATATCGCGATTACCAATATGCGAAAGCTCATGAGCAATTACGCCCTCTAATTCCGCTTTATCTAATTTCTGCAAGAGGCCGGAAGTAACGGCAATCACCGCGTGGTCCTTATCGCGCCCAGTCGCAAAAGCGTTAGGAGCAGTGTCATCAATAATATAAATCTTCGGCGTTGGCAGGCCGGCGGTAATACAAAGATTTTCTACTAAGTGATAAAGCTCGCGGTTGGAATCGTGGTCAATTTCGTGCGCTTTGCTCATGGCGAGCACCATTTTATCGCTGTTGTAATAAGCTAAAAAATTAGCAACCACGCTGAAGATCACCGCAATATATAAAATAGAGGAATCATCCATCGCGATACTAAAGATATAGCCGACAATAATAATAAAGACAAAAAACCCGGCCAAATAGGCCCAGGTTTTTCGCTTGTTAGAATCACTATGAGTATAAAGACTAGCCATACTTATTCTTTCTTTTTATTAAATCCCTCAAACGACCTTAAAATTTCTACCGGAGTCATAAAGACGACGGTATTAGATTGATCGGAAGAAATATCATTAATCGCTTGTAAGGTTCTAAGATGCAGGGCGCCATCAGACGCGGACAACATTTTCGCGGCCGCTGCAATATTGGCGGCAGCAGCAAGTTCGCCTTCGGAGTTGATAATAACCGCGCGCTTCTCTCGTTCCGCCTCCGCTTGCTTAGCAATCGTGCGCTCCATTGATTCTGGCAAAGAAACATCTTTTAACTCTACATTATTAACTTTAATCCCCCATTCATCAGTTTCTTTATCAACAATTTCTTTTATTCGATCAGCAATTTCATCGCGCTTGCTTAAAAGTTCATCTAAAGTGACCGAACCGACAATATTACGCATAGTTGTTTGTGCGTATTGACTAATCGCGTAGAAAAAATTTTCAACTTCAATGACCGCTTTTTCGGCAAAGGCAACTTTATAATAAATAACGGCGTTAACAGTAACGGAAACGTTGTCACGAGTAATCGCCTTTTGATCAGGAACATCAACTGCTTTCACACGGATATCCACTTTTTTGAAAGTTTGAAAAACCGGAATCAAAATTCGCCACCCCGGCTCCATAATTCCGGAAAATTTACCCATGGTAAAACGGACACCCCGCTCATACTGATTAATTTGTTTTAAACTGCTGAGAATTAAAACGCCGATGATAATGATAAGATAAATTGCGATTCCCATATAATTGTAGTTAATTTATTACTTAAGGATACACATTAAAATTTAACTTCTACGTTCTTTCTCTCGGCAGCGTCTTCAATTTCAAAAAACTTACGCGCGGTAAATTTCAACCAACCAGCAATCATATTATTCGGGAAAACTTGAATCTTGGTATTGAAATCACGAACGTTAGTATTGTAGAAGCGTCGAGAAGCCTGAATTTTATCTTCAGTATCAGTTAACTCTCTTTGTAGCTCTAGAAAGTTTTGGTTAGCTTTTAAATCTGGATAACTTTCCGCGAGCGCAAAAATTGACTTCAAAGTTCCTGATAAGGTATTTTCTGCTTGTGCTTGTGCCTCAGCATCGCCACCCTTTTGCGCGGCCATCGCCTGATTACGAGCATTAACAACTTTTTCCAGAGTTGCCTGTTCGTGAGCCGCATAGCCTTTAACCGTTTCAATTAAATTTGGGATTAAATCATAACGGCGCTTGAGCTGAACATCAATATCACTCCAAGCTTCGTCCACGCGATTTTTTAAACGAATTAGGCCGTTATACATAGCAATCACAAACAATGCAACTACTACGACAACTCCCAAGATGACATAAAGAATAGTCATAAATTTTTAATTATTTTTGTTAAATTAATTTATAAAACTTTTAAATATTATAACAGAAAATGCTTATTTTTTCAAGTTAGGGTCTTGATCTTTCTTTTTAAATCCAATGTTAATAACTTTAGCGTCCGTAAGATCAAATCTAACACTTTTCATGCCTTTCTCAAAATCATCTAAAAACTTATTGCCTGAGCGGAAATAAAAAACGATAAGAATTATTATCATCGTCAAAGATAATAAAGACGAAGTACTGAAAATAGAATCGCGATTACCAACTAAAGTGGAGACCAGTATAATTATTGGTATCAATAATAGAGACTTCATTCGACCCATTACAAATCTAAAGAAGCCCATCAATATCTTCTGAGCTTGAGGCGGGATAGGCTCTTCTTTGCCCATGGTTTGCTCGGAATTAATAACTTGTCCTACATTAACAGGATTGTTAATATTTTCTTTTTCCATATTATTTAATTATCTTTAAAAAAATAACAAGCTTCTGGCCATCAATCTTTATTTCTTTACTGAAACTAGCCTCTGAAGATTCGGCAACTAAGACCAAAGATTCGCTCAAGGTTTCTTTAGCAATCTCCGTGCCTAATTTTTCAATAACGTCGGAAATCTCCGCTGATTCCGAAATAATTTGAACATCAACCTTATCTCCCAAGCTAAGTCCGGCGTCTTTACGCGACAAGTTAATAAAGCGAATAAGCTCACGCTTCAGGCCCTCTAATTTAAGTTCAGGCGTAATTTCCGTATCTAATTCTACTTCTAGATTTTCAAAACCGGCGGCTAAATCTAAACTTTTAATATTAAGCTCGTCGGTAATCAATTCCTGATAAGTAATATTTAAATCAATACTGCCTTTAATGGTCGCCTGATTTAACATTTGCCTAATCTTAATGCCAGCGGCATCGCGTTTGGCTAATCCAAGCTCCACAATACTGCGCACAAAAGCCATCTTTTCCAAGACCTCGTCTTTTTCCAGTTTCAAAGTGACCGGCCAGCTTTCTAAATGAACCGAGGCCTGAGCATTTTTGAAATCAAGTCCGTTTAACTTCTGCCAGAGATTCTCGGCCATAAAGGGCATAAACGGCGCCATTACTTTAGCTAACTCCGACATAATTAATTTAGTGGTGAGTAGTGCATTTTTCTTATCCGCCTCATCTTCCGACTTAAAGCGATCGCGGCTCCTTCTCAAATACCAAGTAGAAAACTCGTCAATAAACTCCGTGAGTGGACGCATCGCTTTTGGCAAATTATAAGCTTCCATCCCGGCAGAAACATCGGCCAAGAGCGCATTAAACTTTAACATTAACCATTTATCCAAAACATTCTCACTATTTAAAACTTCATTTTTCAAATCACCGTAGCTTAAATTCAGGATAATTTCTTGATTTTCGGCCGCGTAAAGTTCATAAAATTTATAAACGTTAAAGAGCAGCATGATATTCTTGCGCAATGATTCCTCGGTTCCCTTTTCAGAAAAATTAAGATTCTCCGCGGCCATCACTGGCGAGGATAATAATTGGGCCCGCAAAGCGTCAGCACCATATTTCTCCATCACTAAATATGGATCTGGATAATTTTGCAGGCGCTTGGACATCTTTTTGCCGTCTTCCGCCAGCACAATACCGTTAGCGATTACATTTTCAAAAGCATTGCTCTTTTTTACTCCACCGGAAATAACATGAAGATAATAAAACCAAGCGCGAGTTTGATCCACGCCTTCGGCAATAAACTTGGCCGGAAAATTTTGTTCTACCTTCTCTTTATTTTCAAAAGGATAATGGTGCTGAGCATAGGGCATAGAACCAGATTCAAACCAACAATCTAAAACATCGGGAACGCGCTTCATAACGCCACCGCATTTCGCGCAAGCAAAAGTTAAATCATCGACTTTATCTTTATGAATATCATCTATTTTTTGGCCGCTTAATTTTTCCAGTTCCGCTACACTGCCAATAACTTTCCGCTCGCCGCAAGCGCATTCCCAAATCGGAATGGCACTCGCCCAAAAACGCTGACGGGAAATTGACCAATCACGCGCACCCTCTAACCAATTGCCAAAACGCCCATCTTTAATATGCTCCGGAAACCAATTTATTTTTTTAGCGCTTTCTAACAATCCGTCTTTCATCTTAGTAACGCTCACAAACCAAGAAGAAGTCGCGTAATTGATGAGCGGCGTATCGCAACGCCAACAATGCGGATAGCTATGTTCATATTTTTCTTTATGAAACAACAAACCATTCTTGGCTAAATATTTAATGATTTCGATATCGGTCGTGGTATGATCGCCAATCGGCTTAACATGCAAACTTGGAAAATCAGTGACTTCCGGCTTAAAAACGCCGTCCATACCGACGTGCTGAACAAAAGGCAAATTATTATCCTTGCCTAATTTCATATCATCTTCGCCGAAGGCAGGCGCAATATGAACAACACCGGTACCGTCCGTGGTAGTCACAAAGTCGCCGGCATAAATCCGCCAACCGTTCTCGCGGTTAGTTAATTTAGTATCACTCGCGTAATAGTTAAATAAAGGCTCATATTCCAGACCGACTAAATCTACCCCTTTGATATCATCGTGAACAATTTCGAACTCTTTATCTTTTAAAACTTCCTTAACTCTCTCTTTAGCTAAAATCAAAAGTTCAGGGACATCTTTTATTCTCAAAGCTACGTAATCAATATCGGCACCTACAGCTAGAGCGACATTACCAATCAAGGTCCACGGAGTGGTTGTCCAAGCTAATACATAAGCGGTTTCTTTAGTTTCATTTTCCTTGCCCCATTTTTGACCGGCCTTGAGATGAAATTTAGCAATCGTGCTTAAATCTTTAATATCGCGATAACCCTCCGTTACTTCCGATTGTGATAAAGTCGTTTCACAACGCGGACAAATATGCATGGAGCGATAATCTTGATAAATCAAATCCTTATCCCATAATTCCTTAAAGACCCACCAAACCGATTCCATAAAATTTAAATCCATGGTGCGATACGGATTTTTCATATCCACCCAGCGGCCCAAACGACCAATAACCTTCTCCCACTCACCAGCATAAGTCATAACTTTGGAGCGGCAGATATCGTTAAACCTGCCAACACCGATTTCCTCGATATCTTTTTTCTGCTTTGTCCCTAATTCTTTTTCTACAATATTTTCAATTGGCAAGCCGTGGCAATCCCAGCCCCATTTCCGTTCCACCCGATAACCGTTCATCGTAAAATAACGCGGCACCACATCTTTCATAATGCTGGAAACTAAATGGCCATAATGCGGTGTACCGGTCGCAAACGGCGGTCCATCATAAAAAACATAGTCACCACGTGGCGCTTCTTTGGCCAGAGATTGTTCAAAAGTTTTAGAATTATTCCAAAAAGATAAAGCCTCTTCTTCCATTAAAACATAAGGGCTTTTTTCTTTGGCACTTTCGGGCTGCTTATTCATATAATATTTAAAAATTTATTTGATAATTTCTAATTTTTGACTAATAATTTTTGCAGTATATTCAGCTGTTGATGGCTTATCAAAAATAAATTCGCCTTGAAACTTTTGACCGGCGATTAAAAGCGGTAACCAGAAGATATCGTCGGCCCACATCTTCTCATACGGAATATCTTTAATTTCAAACCACTGCGGACGCATCTCTTCAGTTTCTTGCGGCTGGCCGGAAAATTTCTTCGCCCTAAAAACGTGAACTTCCAAATCCGGAGTGGCATCAACAAATTTAAAAATTAAAGTTCCTATTTCTAACAAGTCGCTAGCAACGATATTAGACTCTTCAAATAATTCTCTCGCCGCCGCCTCCTCAATCGTCTCACCTAACTCAATTTTACCACCGAAACCATTCCAGCGACCGGCACCAAAACCACGTTTCTTCATTCCGAGAAGTATTCGGGAATCCTGGCAAATTATGGTTAGGGTTAATTGTTTCATTTAATTATAAAAATTTTATCAATTCTTCCGGAGTCTTAACGACAGCACTAAATAAAACTTGGCGACAAGGCTCGGCGTCATTTTCATCTTGTACATAAATTGGTTTATTAAGTGCAACTGCGTAACCAATTTCCATATTAACGCTCACTCCCGCATAACCATCTTTATTATAAATATAGATTACATCGGCCATGCGCATTTTATAAAAATGGTCATGAGTTAAACCAAGGGCGACATATTTACGATCAGATTCTTTAATTTCATTCCAAACTCCTCCAGACGCTCGATAGAGATGAGGCTCATAAACAACTACGCCTAAATTTTTAAGACGCTTAGAAAATTCTCTCATCTCGGAAGCAAAGCTAGAACTTCCGCAAATAACTACTGACTTCATATTTATTTTCTAAAAATAATAAATAAACTATTCTAATTCTGCCAAAGCCTTTTCCAATTCATCTTTAATAAACCGCGAGTTATCATAAACGTTTTGCCAATAATGCAAGGCGTTCAAAAGATTTCTAGGAATTTCATTTAAAGCATTAGTTTTAGCATCGGTCAGAGCAGCGGCCTCGTTATACAAACTATGCATTTCCCCAAATTCCGAACCAACTAAGTTGTGTTTTTCGCAATATGGCTGCCAAAGACGCTGAAAATTTTCTTCAGACAATTCAACTATGCTTTTTATTTCATCCAACTTATCGCGCAAACTAATCATCATATCAACTTTTTCGCCACCTCGAGTTTCTTTCAAACTTCTAATCTTTTGCCAATCTTCTTCTTCTAAAACCCCGTAAGTCCGAGGCAAAAAAGTTAAATCTCCAGAAAAGCGACTATTTTCAATTTTATCCTTGCCTTCATAAAAATACTGTTCTCTTTTTTCGGCGATTCCTTTCCAAGCTCGATGTTTGGGATCGTTTTTGTGAAAAATATAAACACCGCCGCTAGTTGGTTCAACAAAATCTCTCTTTTTCAATTCATAAGCACCGCCTTGATTAGCATGCTCTTGCAAATAGTTGCGTAAAGCGGCCGCCTGTTCAAAGTCTTCTTTTTTAATAGCCTCATCAAGCTGAGCTGAGACCAATTTTAAATCAGGATTTTCTTTTCTAAGTTCGGAAGGGCGCTTAGTCATCTCCATTTTTTCTAAACCCATAAATTTAAAGTTAATTTAAAAATTGAAACTTAGAATGAAACTATCTTCCTGTTTCCGGCATCTTTATCCATTTATTAGCCTTCAGATGCCAATCGGAAACATCTATTGTTTGAATTTCATCCCAAACTTTTTTGGCTGACTCTGTATATAATTTTTCATTTCTGACTAACTTACGAAAATCTTGCAGTTTAGCCGGCAGCTTTGAACCGCGCTCTTCTAACTCCTTAAGTTCTAAATCAATATCCAGATTATCGGCGTCTTTAACAATTTTAGCTTCCAAGGAATTGCGCTCTTCATACTCTTTAAAAACATCGGTATAAAAATCGGAAAAAATTGTATCAGCTAGAGAATCGTGGGCCGCTTTATCATCGTCAGCCTGAGTATAAACTTTTTGGATATAACCTAAATCGGAAGTTCTGATTTCCGAAATATCATGGACTAAAGCCATTTTAATAATTTTATTTTCATCCACTCCTTTCTCCATTCGCGCTAGCATAAGCGCCAACCAGACAACGCGATAAGTATGTTCATGGACACTGGCGCAATCCAAACCAAAATGCTGGCGCCAGGCGCGCGGTACGTTGCGCATTGTTCCGAGTTCAAATAAAAAATTAATATCGTTATTCATAAATTTATTTAGTCATCTCTTTAATCGCCATTTCTAAATCACCAACAATTTGGCTGCTATTATCATATATCCCATTCCAATAAGCGAGCGGCTTACTGATAAAATCCGGCATGGCCTCCATTCTCTTCCGTAATACGTCCTGTGTTTTTGGTAGACCAGGAAAACGACTAGGAGCGCTCTCGGCGTTAACTTTTGAAATCAGCTCGCGCTTATTATATGTTTGAAAAATATTATCAATTTTTGATTTGGCAATATTTTTTAATTCTTTTGCTTCACTGTATAAATTGTGAAGGGAGGATAAATAATCTGTTCTTTCGCCCAAATCTTGTAAATTTTTATAATGCCGAACATCTTCCCAAAGTTCAGTGGCAAATCCTCCTAAATATTGATCATCCTTATCTAAATAATGGGAAAATGAAGAAGATTTAACAATATCTTTGCCAATATACATATCGGCCATTTGTTTAGCCATGATTCCTTGCCAAGCCCTTAGCTTAGGATCGTCGATTTCATCTTCGGATGCAGATTTCCCATTATTTTCCTTTTCTTCACCTAAAATATCTTCTTCACGGATATAAGCCAGCGGTTGATTATTTTTGCCCAACTTATCTTGCGCGTCCCGCAAATAAGCTGCCTGTTCATAATCCTCTTCGGAGATGGCCTCTTTCATCTGCAAGCTAATATATTGCAAGGCGCCGAGTTCTTTCTTTTTCTCGGGACTGGCGGAAAAATTTGGCATCTTTTCAGAACTCATATATTTTAAACAATTTTAAAATTTAACATTTTGACAAGCGTATTCCAATTTACCTTATCTCCATAAAAAGATTGATAATTTTCCAACATTTCTTCGCGACTCGCAAACTTTTCATGGCCAATAAAATCTTCGTCTTTAATATCTTGCAATTCTTTTTCTTTTACGGCGATAATCTCGGCATCAGCAAATTTTTCCTTGGTTTCCCAAATCAGTAATTCAACCCGATCTCCGATTCTCAAATCCTTATCGTCAAATAAACGCCAAGTTGCCGTCTTTCTGCCGGCTAGTATTTCATCAGCTAGATTTTTCCTAAACTTGAGCGTTTTCATCTAAGTGTTATTTATTTTCCATCATAGTTATTGCCTCCATTATATATTCACTGCGCAACCGGTCTTTCATATTTTTAATTTCTTCTAAAGTAAGCCAACTGGCATTAAGAATTTCATCTTTCGGCCAAGCTAATTCTCCGCCAATTATTCGAGCTTCATAGACATGTTTCGGAGGTGTTTGGGAATGGGCTTGAAAAATATCAAGTTTTTTAATTAACTCAACCTCATATCCAGACTCTTCTTTTGCTTCGCGAACAGCCGCCTCTTCTATTGTTTCGCCTTCATCCACTTTTCCGGCTGGGAAATTCCATAATTCATGAACTTTTGTGCCTGGGCGATTTTCTTGAACCAACAAATATTTATTATTTTGCTTGATAACTACCCCGGCGACAATATTTGTGGTAACTAATTTTTTCATAATATTTATTTCTATTTCCACTCCCTCTTCTTATTAATTTCCTCTTTATTTCTAAACGCCGTTTCTAAATCAATATTATACTGATTGGCAATTGAAGAAATAAAAATTATAATATCCGCCAACTCTTCTTCTACTGAGGTAAAATTAGAATTCAAATCGGTTTTCATTTTCTCAGTTTTTCTAACCGCTTTAAATAACTCGCCAACTTCTTCTCCCAAAAGGAGGCAGTTCTGAATAATGGAAACATCAGTAAAACCTCTCTCTGTTTCAATTTCTTTTACATACTTCTGAATGTCTAATAAAGTTGGTTTTTCTTTTAAAATTGGCATATTAAAAAATAATAGGTTACAGCTTCTTCACTTCAATCTCTGACATCGTTTCATTGAATGCGTTTTCCAAATCTATACCCAATTCATCGGCAATTATAATTATTGACCAAAGACAATCCGCTAATTCATGCTTTAATTGCTCATCAACGTTTTCCGCTTTACGAAGATTATTCTTTGCCATCACTAATCGCATTAAATCACCGACGTCAACAACTAATCCCTGGGTTCGTTCTAATGAGCCCCATGGTTTTCCGGCCACCTTTTTTTCGATAATGGCGTATTTATCTCTGATTACTTTTGCTCGATGAGTAATTTCTTCAAATTTCATATAACTTTAATTTTATTTCCCATGACACTTTTTATATTTCTTGCCACTACCACAAGGGCAAGGATCATTGCGCCCGACTTTCTCGCCGCTTTCATCTTTAGTTTTTTCATGGACCAAATCAGCCGTATTGCGCGCTTCCGCCTGTTTATGCATTTCTTTCTGAGCGCCAGTAAATTCCAATTTGGCCGCTGGCTTATTGGCAAATAATTTTATAGCTTCATTCTCGACGGCGCGTTCGGCGGCCACCGCAAAAGCTTCACCAGCTTTGAAAATTGAATAAGCAACATCGCGGTTAATCAAGCCATTTAACTCTTGATACATTAAATAGGCTTCTTTTTTGTATTCCACGAGCGGGTCGCGTTGACCATAACCACGCAAACCAATGCCGCGGCGCAAATAGTCAACCGTTTCTAAATGTTCAACCCAAAAATTATCAATCGTTCTAATTAAAATTCCTTTTTCTATTTCCTTAAAATCAATTCCCGCGGCCGTAAACTTTTCAGTCATGGAGACATAACGGCTATCAATTTCTTTTTCCAAATAGGCGATAATTTCTTCCCGAATATTTTCAGCGCGGCCAGTTTGAGCAGCTAAGGCTAATAATTTTTCTTTAACTTCCTCGGAAGCGGCCATGATTGTTTTGACGGTTTCAGATATTTCTTTGATGTTCCACTCGGAGACATGTTCAGCGGCGGTATGAAAAACAACAACATTTCGAAGCTCTTCTTTAATCATTGGAATAACTATCTCTGACAAAGTTTTAGGCGCGCCCTCTTCGGGCTTAACAATTCCTTCGCTTAAATCAATAATCTCGCGGCGGCGGCGATAGATTGCGGTTCGATGCTTGTTAATAACATCATCATATTCCACTAAGTGTTTTCTAATATCAAAATTATTGCCTTCAACTTTTTTCTGAGCGCTTTCAATAGATTTAGAAATCATCTTATTTTCAATGGGCATGTCGGCCGGGACATTCAAAGTCTTCATTAAATTTTTCATCCGATCACCGCCAAAAATACGCATTAAATCATCGTCGGTAGAAACATAAAACTGAGAAGAACCAGGGTCGCCCTGGCGTCCGGCGCGTCCTCTTAACTGATTATCAATGCGACGCGATTCATGGCGTTCGGTACCAATAACATGTAATCCTCCCGCGGCTTGGACCGCTTCTTGTTCGGTTTTCTCTGGCGGATTACCGCCTAAAATAATATCAACGCCACGACCCGCCATATTAGTTGCCAAAGTAATTGAACCGCGACGCCCAGCTTGAGCAATAATTTCCGCTTCTCGTTGGTGGTTTTTAGCGTTTAACATTTGCGGTCTTAGTCCTTCGCGTTCCATCATCTCGGTCAAAACTTCATTTTTTTCAATAGAAATAGTACCAATTAAAACCGGCTGACCTTTCTCACTTCGTTCTTTAACATCGCGAATGACAGCTTTAAACTTATCTTCTTCGGTACGATAAATTAAATCATTCAAATCTTTTCTGACATTCGGACGATTAGTCGGAATAACAATGGTTTCTAAATTATAAATTTTATGGAATTCTTCCGCTTCTGTCGCCGCAGTTCCGGTCATACCCGAGAGCTTGTGGTACATTCTAAATAGGTTTTGGAAAGTAATGGTCGCCATAGTCTGGGATTCTTTCTGAACCTTAACACCTTCCTTAGCTTCAATCGCTTGATGCAAACCTTCGCTATAGCGACGACCGGGCATCATGCGTCCGGTAAATTCATCAACAATAATTATTTCGCCGTCTTTAACAACATAGTCTTTGTCACGCTTGAACAGAACGCGCGCTTTTAGCGCTTGTTCCAAATGGTGGACTTCCTTAACACCGCCTTCAACATAAATATTCCCCAAACCTAAAATCTTTTCTACTTTAGCGATACCGCCTTCGGTTAAAGTGGCAGCTTTCATTTTTTCATCAACATTATAATCATCATTTTCTTCCAGGCGTTCCACAATTTGCGCAAAGCGGGCATATTTTTCACCAGATTCTTCCGCGGGTGAGGAAATAATTAAAGGAGTGCGGGCTTCGTCGATTAAAATTGAATCGATTTCATCGACAATGGCATAATGAAGCGGCCTTTGGACAGTTTGAGCAAGCGTATAAACCATGTTATCGCGCAAATAATCAAAACCAAATTCATTATTGGTTCCATAAGTGATGTCGCAATAATAGGCATCACGACGCGGTACACGACGGAAATGCTGCAATCTTTCGTCGAACTGGCTCTCGTCAATATATTCTGGATCGTAAAGATAGGCATTATCATGAACAATAACGCTAGTTGTTAATCCTAAAGCATGATAAACCGGGGCCATCCAGCCAGCGCCAACCCGCGCCAAATAATCATTAACCGTAATTAAGTGCACCCCCTGACCTTCAAGGGCATTTAAATATAACGGTAAGGTAGCCACTAAAGTTTTTCCTTCACCAGTACGCATTTCCGCAATTTGACCGCGATGAAGCACGATACCACCGATAAGCTGAACATCATAATGTCTTTGGCTCAAAATTCTAACCGAAGCCTCCCGAACCGCCGCAAAAGCTTCAGGCAAAAGATCGTCTAAACTCGCACCTTTTTCTAGGCGCGCTTTAAAATCAGCCGTCTTGGATTTTAAATCCTCTGGACTTAAATTTTTATATTCCGCTTCCAGGCCATTAACCTTATCTACCAATGGTTTTAGGCCAGCGATTACCTTTTCGTTCGCATCTGGGAACAATTTACTGAAAATACTCATAATTTTTCTATTAATAACCAAAAAATTGCCGCTAAAACGGCTTTCTATTCAATTCCAGTATAATACGAATGTTTAATAAAATAAATATTGACAAAAAAGTATAAAAATTATAAAAGCCGCCTTTCTTATGGCGGCTCTTAAGTGCTAAAAATATTAGTTTTTATTACTAATTATTTATGCGCCCGGTTATCTACTTCATACTTAGTATTCTGGGCTTCAAAAAAGTTAACCAGTTCCAAGGTGTCGGTCTCCGTAGCCATCCATTGGGCTGGATTAACAGTGTTGAAGTGCGGTTCGAAGCCCAATTCTTCCAAGCGCCGATCGGCGACATACTCGACATACTGATTCACATAGTCGGCGTTGATGCCTAAAATTCCCCGGGGAAATAAATCACGGTTATAGGCGGTCTCCAAATTAACGCCATCAATGACAATATTTTTTATTTCTTCCGCAAATTCCGCAGTCGCAATCTCCGGATTTTCTTCCAAGATTGTTAAAATCAAATTAATGCCAAATTTCAAATGCAAACTTTCATCGCGCACCACCCAGTCAATCATGGAGCCAAAATTTTTAAGCTTTTGCTTCTGACGAAAACTTAAAGCAACCATAAAGCCGGAATAGAACCAAGTGCCCTCCATCACAATATTATAAGCTACTAAATTACGAACAAATTCCCGCTTCCCCTCCAAGCTTTCAATATCCAAAGTTGTGTCGCTCATCCGATTTAAAAATCGGGCGATAAAATCTTCTTTCGCTTTAATAGAAGGAATTTCTAAATGCTGAGCAAAAATCTTTTCTTTATCCAGCGGAAAAGTTTCTAAAACATACTCAAAGGCTACGCAATGGTTAGCTTCCTCCCACATTTGCTTCGCCAAATATAAATGAGCTTCCGGCGCTTTTAAATAAGGATAGACGCCGAGCGCGAGCGTGCGGTTAACAATCAGCTCGCCGGGATTGAAAAAGCTCATCAAAAAACTAACGGCCTGTTTTTCATCCTCATCCATCTTGCGCCAATCATCCAAATCTTCTCCGAGCGCGATTTCGTGCGGGAACCAAGTATTGGCGACCGCTTGATTATATAAATCATAAGCCCACTGATATTTTATGGGGCGCAGATTCATATCTTCATTTAAGGGTTTTCCTAATATCATATAATTTTATATTTAATTTATTGACAACTATCACACTGGGCGCGCTCCTGAGGATCGGTTGGGCAAGCTTTAAACTGAACCGGTTCTTCAACTTTAGCTTCCACCGGGACAGCTGCTGTTTCTAATTCCGCACTGGTGGCCACAACTGTGGCACCAAAACCAGCTTTCTTGGCAACGGCTCCAAACCCAGTCTTACCGATAGCCGTTGATTTGTTAACGGCAATCGTTGATTGCTCGGCGCTATGGCGCGGTTTCATGTGAAGATAATAAGTGGTCTTCAAGCCCTTCTCCCAAGCTTTAATGTAAACATTCATGACTTCATCAATTTCTCTAGTCGCTAAATACATATTGCGACTGATTGCCTGGTCCACCCATTTCTGAGCACGTGAAGCAACTTCGACAAAGGCTTGCGGGTCCACCGAAAAAGAATCTTTATAAATATGTTTGATATTTTCCGGAATATAATCTAAGCCGCTGATATCTCCATAAGAAGCGAGAATATCTTCGCGCGCTTTTTCCCAAAGTCCCAATTTTTTTAATTTATTAACCAGATTAACATTTAATTCCAAATGCTTGCCGCCAAGAGTGTTGCGGCTAAAAATTTGGGCGAAGCGCGGATCAATGCCGGTGGAAGTTCCAGCGACGAGTCCAATATTGGCTGTCGGGGCAATCGCCATCAAAGTTGAATTGCGCATTCCTTGTTTAACTTTGAGACGTAATTTATCCCAGTCCAATCTAAAGGAGACATTAATTTCAGATTTCTCGCCGATATCGCGCCCATTTTCTAAAACCTTAACCGTATCTAGCGGCACAAAACCTTTAGACCAGCGGGAGCCATAAAAATTATCATAAGCGCCGCGCTCTTGCGCTAAATCGGCGCTAGCATCAATTGCTTGATAACTGATAAATTCCATAACAGCATCACTGAGTTCATAAGCCTCGGCCGAGTCATAAGCGATATCAAATTTTTCAAACATATCCGCGAGCCCCATGACGCCTAAACCAACTGCTCGATTATGACTGTCGAAATTACGCGCTTCAATAATTGGCGGCTCATTAATATCAACCAAATTATCTAATTGACGAACGGCTAAGCGCACACTTTTCTCCAATTCCTGCCAATCAATGTTAAATTTCCCGTTATCTTCTTTTAAGTGACGCACTAAATTAATAGACGCTAAATTACAAACAGCGACATTATCCTTATTAGTCGGCAAAGTTATTTCCGTGCATAAATTAGAGCCGTAAATCGTGCCGGTATTATTGTTTAAGGCGCGAACGTTAATTGTGTCTTTAAAGGTTATCCAGGGATGAGCCGAGGCTTGCAGAGAAACTATCATTTGGCGGAATTGATCCAAGGCCTTAACTTTTTTAAAGACGCGCATTTCGCCTTGTTCGGCTAAATGACAATATTTTTGATAACGAACACTAAAATCTTCGCCATATAAATCAATCAAATCCGGAGTTTCTTGCGGGTCAAATAAATACCAGTAATCATCATTTTTAACCCGCATCATAAATTCATCGGACAAATAAACGGCGGTATTGGCGGTCCGAGTACGACGATAATCATCACCGGCGTTCTGTTTTAAATCTAAATATTCCTGAAAATCGAAATGCCAATTCTCCATATAAAAACAGAGGGCGCCCATTTTCTTACCGGCGCGGGAAATTGCGCGGATAGCGGAATCAATAATATGTAAGAAAGGAACAGGGCCGGAAGAGAAAGTATTGTTGGTAGAAATCGGCGAGCCACTGGCGCGCAGTTTGGTGACGGCCAGCCCGATACCGCCCGTCGCTTTGGATAATTTTAAAACATCGGAAACGGTTTTGCCGATATGATCGACGTTATCTTCCATCTCCATGATAAAACAATTGCTCAGGCGTGGCGAACGAGCGCCAGCATTAACATTGGTTGAACCGCCGGAGATATAATAAAGCTTGGACATGCGGTCATAAAAATCCGCCGCCACTTTATCCGGCTCCTCCTCATTCCAAGACAAACCCATCGCCACCCGCAACCAAAAATATTGCGGCACCTCAGTCAGTTTTTGTTTTTCATCGCGCATCATATAGCGTCGCGACAGCGTTTCAATGCCGGCGTAAGTAAATAATTCATCGCGAGACGAGTCCAAAAGTGCAACCAATTTATCCAAATCAAATCTTTGTAATTTTGAAGATAGCCAACCCTTATCAATACCGGCGCGTAATTCTTTCTTTAAGCCGGAGCGATAAATTTCCGAAAAATTGTCGTCATTAGAGTCAACTCCCAAAACTTCCCAATAAATACCTTTTAAAAATAAGGCGGCGGCTAACTTATCATAATTAGGGTCATCTTTAATATGCTGTGCCGCTGATTGCGTCAAAGCTTTATCAACTTCGCGCTCCGGCATGTTTTCGTAAAGAGTTTGCCAAGCTTCAGCCGCGACCGCTTTTATTTTTTCCGCGCCCAATCCTGATTTTTGGCCGGCGGCGACCAATTTATTTTCTAAATCCGGTAAAGATAACTCCCGGGTTTCGCCTCCATACGAGACAATCTTCTTAAGCATACTTGTATAAGAGTAAAATTTATTAATTTCCCGATTCTGGTGCTTATGTTGTGGTCGGGATATAAGTTATTATACCATATATAGTATTTGCCAACAATAGCTAAAACCCCAATAAAAAAGCCCGAAAACTAAATTTCGGACTTTTTTTATCGCTAACTAATAGTAAAATTATTCTAGTTATCCACAGCTAATCCTCAGAAAAAATCTATTTCCCCCGCTTCTTATCAATCAGCTTTTCTTTATACTTTTTAATAATCAGTTCTAAGTGGTCTTTAACCTTATCAATTGCTTTATACAAATCACTTTCAGTCTTCTCTACCCTTAGAATTTCATTAGGCACTTCTAAATTAACCTCGGCGCGAAAAATGTCGCCCTTATGTTGTCCGCCGACCGTCTTAGCAACTTCAAAATCACAATTAATGACTTTCACCTTGGTGCCTAAATATTTTTCCACCGCGTCCATCTTGTTTTCAATATACTGCTTAATAGCGTCAGTCATTTCTAAGCGCGTAGCTTTAATTTTGATTTTCATATATTTAACAAGTTAATTATTAGAACAATTTAACAATATCTTTGTAGGTGATAAAAATAATCAGAACAATCAACAACATGAAGCCGATATTATGAATAATTGCCTCCACGTCCCGACGAACCGGCTTGCCCTTAATTCTCTCAATCAACAAGAAGAAAATGCGACCGCCGTCTAAAGCCGGGAAAGGTAAAATATTAATCACGGCCAAATTAAGTGATAATAAAGCGGTTAATTGTAATAAATAAATAATACCTAAACGCGCAGCTTGACCGGTAATATTAGCAATTCCAACAGGCCCAGCAAAATCAGCCGCTACCGATTGGCCATGGAATAAGCTGCCAATTAAATTACCGAAGGCGACAAAAATTTCTTTAAGCGTCCAAATAGTTGTTTTGGCTCCCTCCCAAATAGCATTGAAAAATGGATAGCGAACGGTCCCAGCAGCCATAATACTGACACCAATAGCCGCTCGGCCCTCAGCGCCGCTCAAATTGGCGGCCGGAGTTACCTTTAACGTCTTATCTTCGCCATTATTACTGACAATGACTTCTGTTTCTTGATCGCCGCGAGTACCAATAATTTTTTGAACATCAATTTCAGTAGCGACCGCCTCCCCATTTATTCGAGAAATTAAATCGCCCGCCTTGAGCCCGGCACTTTCCGCTGGTGAGCCCGGCAAAACATCAATTACCGCTACCCGTTGTTCGGAAATTATTGCTTTTGATCCCAACTCAGCCGTTGCTTGCGGCAAGCCCATCATATAACCGATGGAAAAAATCACCCAAGCCAGGAGAATATTCATAATCACGCCGGCCGCTAAAATTATTACCCTTTTCCAAATCTTTTTCGCAGCAAAGCTATCGGGGTCATTTTCACCGTCTCCATTTTCACCTTTAATTTTAACGAAACCGCCGATTGGCAACCAATTAAGAGAATAAATTGTGGAGCCAAGCGCCGGAATTTTTTTAGTATCCGTACTTTGTTCCAAACTTTCATAAGTCTTACTTCCAACCACGCGCTGCCATTTACCATTTTTGTTCTTATAAAAACCGATGGCCCGCGGCGGGAACCCGAAACCAAATTCATCAGCTCTAACTCCCAAACGTCGAGCGGTCATAAAATGACCGAGTTCATGCACGAAAATTAAAACTGACAAAACCAAAATAAATATAATAATTGTTAAAAACATTTGTAGTGTTGGTTAATTCTTAAATTTCCATGATGTCCTTTTCCTTGCGGTCACGGACATCCTTTAATTCCTCGTTCTTACGCGCCGAAAATTCGTCCAATTCTTTAATGAAACGAAATTTATCATCCTCGCTCATTTCTTTGTCATCATAAACTTTTTCAATCGTGCTCTTGATTGCTTCGCGAACTTGGCGCAAAATAATTCTGGTTTTTTCCATTTTTTCATTAAGTTTCTTGACCAAATCTTTACGATTCTCTTCGGTTAAGGCCGGAACAGTTAAGCGAATTTTGTCGCCCTCATTAACAACTCCCAAACCTAAACCAGCGTCCACAATCGCTTTTTCAATATTTTTCAAAACCCCCTTATCCCAAGCGGCGATTAAAATATTGCGCGCGTCAGAAACAGCGATGTTGGCAACAGTATTAAGCGGATTCATAACCCCGTAAGCTTCAACCTGGATGCCGTCTAAAACTGCCGGATTGGCGCGGCCCGTTCGAAGAGTCGCAATTTCTTTTTTGAAAAAATCAATCGCGTTAGAAAAATCTCCTTGTTTGTCTGCTAAATATTGATTCATATATTTTTTATTTTAATTTTATGGTACCTAGATAAATATTTTTAGGATTATTGAAATCAATTAATAAATTACGGCCCGCGCGCGTGGTCGGCAACTTCTTGGTCGCCCAAGTGACGCCACCATCTGAAGAACTAAAGAAGGTGGTATTGGTGACATAATATAATTCATTCGAATTTTTCGGATTTACCGCCAAGGCGTTAACCGTTGCTGCTTTATCAGGCTGAATTAGCTTTATCTGTTCCCAAGTGATGCCATTGTCCGGAGAACGCAAAATCGTTTGGTTGGTCGCGATAAACATCTTACCATCAGCCGCACAAACCACAAAATCCTTAAATGAAGAACCGAGATTATAATCTTTTAAAACAGTGTTTAAGTCGTTCCAGTTAACTACCATAAAATTCTGGTCAATATTGCCGGAATCGGCAGCATTGGTCGCACTATTGGAGGTGAAGCTATAAATTTTATTTTTAGCCGAGGCGACAAATATTAAGCGACTATCTAAAGGCGAAATAATCAAGCGAGAAACACCTTCCTCTAAACGGCGAATTGTTCGCCATGAAGCCCCACTATCGATACTTTTAATAATCTCGCCGCGAGAAGTACCGATATAAATATTTTTAGTATTATAAAAATCAACCACAATCGCGTTCACGCTGACGGCCGGATCGGTATCAAAATAAACCTGATCCCAAGTACGAGCACAATCACTGGAACGATATAGGCGATTAGCAATTGCCGCATAGATAACGCATTTACTCTTCGGGTCGACTTTAACGTCATTAATTGTCGCTTCCGGTAGATTTTTAACCTTAATCCAGCCGGTATTAAGAACGTTATAAGTATAATATAGGCCGTGCTCATAAGTTGCCAAATAAACCGCTAAATTATCCGCCGGATCCATGGTCATCGTATTAACATTCAACGATTTTATATCTTGGGCCTGGCCAGTAGTAGCCAAGGCTGCGGCTGTACGCCAAGTACTACCGCCATCGGTTGAAAGGAAAACGCTGCTATCCTGAGTGGCGCTATTATTAGAGGAGTTAGTGGAAATTGAGCAAGCAGATAAAGAGAATCCCAATAAAACTAGAGCGATGCCGAGAATAACTTTTTTGTGCTTCATATATTTTTATAAATTAATTACTAATTGTTCCAAAACTAAGCGCGGATTAACATTGGCCAGTAGATACTCCCGCGCCATCGCTGTTAATTTGAATTTTAATAAAATAAAAGCGGAAAAATTATCATTACTATTTTTAGAAGCTACCAAAATATCAATCGCTTGCAAAGCCTCTTTGAGCTCGGCGGCTAGAGCCGAGTGCTGAATTTTTTCTGGTTGATTAAAATGGAGTAAAAATAAATCGCGTAATAAGCCTTCAATCATTGTTAAAACATCTTCCGCGCCAGCAAGGGCCGCCACACCGTAAGATTTATCGCTAAACAATTTATCCAGCACGCTTAAACGTTCATTAAGGCCGGTGTTAAACAATTTTAAAAATAAACTCGCTTTCTCCAAATAAGCAGCATAGGTCCCCGGATTTTCCAAAAATCTAGCGGCTTTAAGCGGACGCCCCAGAGCCAAATTGGCTAAATCCTTAGCGAGCGAACGCTTTGCCTGATGCTCGTTTAGCAAATAATCATAAATTGTTTCCGCTTTTACCGGATTAAAATATAATTTTTGGCCACGCGATAAAATCGTCGGTAATAAATTTTCCTCGCTCTTGGCAAGCAAAATGATAACAGTCTCGCCCTTAGGTTCTTCCAAGGTTTTTAAAATCGCACTTTGAGCTTCCGAACTTAAGCTATCAGCTTCCTTAATTATACCTATCTTATAGGCATTAAGAAAAGGACTTAGGCTTAAATCTTTAATAAACTGGCGCACCTGTTCAATGGAAATTGATTTTTTACCGTCATCCGGCTTCAAAATATGAAGATCGCTGTTAAAGCCTTCTTGAGAGCCAAGTGCTTTACTCATTAGATTATGAGCAAAAGCTAAAGCCACGGTTGATTTGCCTAAATCATCCGGACCGATAAAAACATAAGTCTGAGCAACCCGACCGCCAGAAACCGCGCGATTTAAAAATTCAATCGCCTGTTCGTTGCCAATCTGGGGCCAATTGGAGTCACTTTCTGCCATAAATGTTTGGCTTAGACTTAAACTATTTTAAGAAATTTTAATTTTCCTTTCTGTAAAATTGCGCCGGCGGGAATATTAAAATCTAATTCCTTAACAACTTCCTGATTAATTTTAACACCGCCTTGTTCAATAACGCGCTTAGCCTCAGATTTAGATGAAGCCAATCCAGATTCAATTAAAACCGCCACTAAATCATAAGAAGCCGGTTTTAACTCGATAATTTCATCAGGCATTTCTTTTTTAGAAAAAACTTTAATAAAATTTTCCTCCTGAGCCTGGGCGTCTGCCTCGCTATGATAAAATCGAACAATCTCTTTGGCTAATAAAATTTTATAGTCACGCGGATTGGCGCCTTTTTTAAGCGCTTCCTCATATTTTTTGATTTCCATTTCGTCAATTCTCGTCAACAAAGTAAAATATTTGATAATAAATTCATCTTGCAGAGACATAAGCTTGCCAAACATTTCCGCGGGCGAATCAAAAAGGTTAACCGTATTCCCCCAGCTAGAACTCATCTTACGTCCATCTAAGCCCTCAATGAGCGGATTAGTGATAATGTTTTGCGGCACCTGGCCATAAGCGCGTTGCATCTCCCGACCGGCAAGCAGATTAAAACGCTGATCAGTGCCTCCGAGTTCCACATCAGCCTTAATCATCACGGAATCATAACCCTGCATCATTGGATACATCACTTCGCGCAAAGAAACACGGGAACCGGCATCCAAACGGCGGCGGATATTATCGCGCGAAATAAACTCATTAATTGAAAAAATATCAGCTTGGCGGCAAACTTCTTTATATTCCAACTTCGCCAACCATTCACTATTATAATGAACCTCGCATTTAGTAACATCAATTACCTTTCCGGCTTGGGCAATATAATTTTTAATATTTTCCTTAATAATTGATTCATCTAACATTGGGCGTTCGCTGTTTTTATCTGAAGTGTCACCAATTGTTCCGGTAAAATCGCCAATGATGAACACTATCTGATGGCCGAGTTCTTGAAAATCACGTAATTTTAAAAGTGGAATGGAGCGGCCCAAGTGAATATTTGGGCTTGTCGGGTCAATCCCTAGCTTAATTCTCAGCGGATTGCCACTTTTAAGTTTTTCTGTCAAATCCTTAAGATCAATCACTTCTTCCACTCCGCGCGTTAAAAGTTCGACTATTTTTTGCTCTTTTTTCATATTATTTATCTTTCTCTATTAGTATATCATATTTCTATAAAGATAACATAAAAACGATTGATTTTTCAAGCGGAAACTGTTATATTGGCCTTATATGACCAGCGGTTTTAAAAAAATAATTCTCCTCAGCGGCGATTTAGCTTCCCTATTTTTAGCTTTATCTCTAGTCTTGCTGTCCAGATATCCCCGGGCCGCCTTCAACGAGCAGCTGCAAAAGCATCTTTGGCCATTTTTATTGGTCTTTATTTTTTGGCTGATTGCCATTTACATCAGTGGTCTTTATGACCTTAATCTGAAAGCTCGAAGCCGCCGCTTTTTAAAAGCAATAATGAGTGCCGCAGCAGTCGCTAGTTTAATTTCCATCACTTATTTCTATTTAAATGTCGCATCCAGCGTCGCCCCGAGAACTAACTTAGCATTATTTATTGCTTTTTTCTTGGGACTCTTTTTTATTTGGCGCTACTTATACCAAACGATTCAGCGGGCCGTCCCCGGAGTGGGTCTGGCAATTATGGGTAATAATGAAAAAAGCCGCGCGCTGCAAAGTGAACTAAATAAAAATCCTGGTGCCGGCTATAGACTAGAAATAATCATTCCCGACGAGAGCGAGCTGGAAAAATTAAAAAATCAAGTAGAGGGCGAAAAAGTAAAAATTGTGGTTGTTTGCGATGATTTTGGTTCCGCCAAGACGACTGACTCTCTACTTAAGCTTTTACAAAACCGAATAAGCGTTTACAGCTATCCAGATTTTTACGAACTCTTAAGCGGTAAAATTCCAGTGGAAGAGATTAGCGCCAATTGGTTTTTGGAAAACTTGCGAGAAAATCAGCGCGGCTATTTTAATCTTCTAAAAAGAATTATGGATTTTATCGGGGCGCTGACCGTTTTAATCATTTCTTTAATTTTCTGGCCGTTAATTGCCCTGATTATTAAATTAGAGAGTCGCGGACCGATTTTCTTTCGCCAGCCGCGTCTCGGCCGCCAAGGAAAATTATTTACCATCATTAAATTCCGCACCATGCGCGAAACCGGCAATGATCGCGCGCTAACGATTGACGGCGACAAAAGAATTACCGCTTTCGGAAATTTCTTACGCAAAACTAGATTGGATGAAATTCCGCAAATGATAAATATTTTAAAAGGCGAAATGAGTTTTATCGGCCCGCGACCTGAAAGACCGGAACTGGCACAAGCTTTAGAACAAAAAATTTCTTTTTATAATACTAGATTGATAGTCAAGCCAGGGCTTTCCGGCTGGGACCAAATTTCCGGCGAATACCATTCGCCGACCGAAGAGGATACTCTTAAAAAATTACAGAATGATTTATTCTATATTAAAAACCGCTCGCTATTCCTAGACCTGGCCATCATTATGAAAACGGTGGCAACGATTATAAGCAGAGGGGGAAAATGAGAACTATGTTGAAAATTATTAATTATCTAAAAAAATATCCGATTACTTATTCAATATTAAGAACAATATTTCGCTTTTTTGTTAAACTCGCAAGAGGTATTGATTATCTGCGCTTAAAATATATTTTTGGCATCGGCCAAGTCGGGCGCAATGTCCGATTTGATAAAGGTTTTCAAGTTTTTCACGGCGCCAAAAATATAAGTATCGGAAACAATATTTTTCTAGCCGATGTTCTACTTAACGCCGGCGATGCCGACGCTTCAATTACTATTGAAGATTTTGTATTTTTCAGCCATAAAGTGATGGTTATTGCTCGCGGTCATGATTATCAAAAATTAGACAAAGAACGACAAAAGGCAATAACCGAAGCGCCGATTGTAATAAAAAGAGGCGCCTGGATAGGTGCCGGCGCCACAATTCTAAAAGGAGTGACTATCGGTCAGAATGCCGTTATTGCTGCTGGCAGCTTGGTAACTAAAAACGTAGACGATAACACAATTGTGGCCGGCATCCCCGCTAAATTAATAAAGTCCATACAGAGATAACAAAAATAGACAAGAACTATCTTATGTCAAAATTTGAATCGAATAATATATTATTTATATCGCACAAAAAAAAGAAATGCGGTATTTATCAATTTGGTAAAAATATTGCGGACAGTCTTCAAAAATCTAAAAAATATAATTTTATTTATCAAGAATGCTCATCCCTAGAAGAGCTGGATGCAAGCATT
>Ga0172379_10000808_pt1 | contig 72791 bp, 65 predicted proteins | sample GrowelOW334metaG_FD_119756 | JGI IMG/M metagenome (GOLD analysis project Ga0172379, IMG submission 119756) | Groundwater microbial communities from an aquifer near a municipal landfill in Southern Ontario, Canada - Groundwater well OW334 metaG | ecosystem: Environmental > Aquatic > Deep...
CCGGCAACGTCGGCATCGGGACGACGAATCCTGGTCAAACTTTAGAAGTCAATGGGACAATTCAAACAATGACTGCAGTTTTGAATGTAGGTAGCTATACAGCTCTCGCTACTACCTCTGCAAAAATTGATTTCTTTACTGACGCACAAGGTGTTTACAAAAACTGGGAAATAAGTAGTAATGGAACTGTAGGTGGTGCACTTTCTATTACTCCTTCTGTAAGTATTTCTGGTAATACATTTACAACTCCAGCGATTACAATTTTACAAGGCGGGAATGTAGGAATTGGTAATACAGCTCCAAATCAAAAGCTTGAAGTCTCAGGTACGATTCGTCAAACTGGATGTCTGACAGCTGGGACCATCTCCGTCAATGCATCCGGAGACATCATTTGTACTCCTTCATCTATCAAATTTAAAAATGACAGAGTAGAATTGATGGATGGTTTACAGACTCTCATTCAGCTCAATCCTGTATCATACAAATTTAATTCCGATATGAATCTAGGAAGTGATACTCACTTTGGATTTATTTCTGAAGAAGTAAACGCAGTTCTCCCAGAATTTGCCACTCACGATGCCAGTGGTAAGCCTTATGGATTAGACTCTACGGCGATTCTTGCTGTCACTGTCAATGCAGTCAAAGAATTGAATTTGAATTTGAATTCTATCGCTGGTAAAGAAATTTCTTCTCCTACGCCAGAATCAGAATCCTTCACAAAAGCGTTCTTTGACAACGTTTTTGCGAAAGTTAATACTTGGCTTGCCAGCACTACGAACGGTATCGGAGACATTTTTGCCAAAAGGGTCAATACCGATACCTTGTGTGTTTCCGATGCCACAGGGGCCAAAACTTGCATAAATAAGGGGCAATTAGATGCATTTATGGCATCCGTCGGAGGTGCTTCAAGTGGGACAATTACTGGAGGAGGAAGTAGTACTCCACCAGTAGTGGAGAAGACTCCAACAGAGTTGTTGGCAGATGCGAATGCAAAATTAACTGCAGTGGTAATTGAAAATTATACGACGGAAAGTGCGGCATCTTTTGCGACAGCAAAAGATGCCGCGTTATTACTTCCTGAAACAGATGATACTGAAAAGCTTGCAAAAGTAAATGCTATAGATACGGCCCTAGCGTTGCTAGTATTAAAGCCCGTTGTAGTCGTCCCAGTTTGTACAGCCACGCAGACTCTCGTGAATAATGTGTGCGTAGAAAATGCACCGGTAGTTCCGACGTGTACAGATACGCAAACTCTCGTGGATAATGTTTGCGTGGATCCAGCACCTGCACCGTAGGAATTTACCCTCTCTCCTTACTAAGGAGAGAGTTGGAGAGAGGTGAATTAAGAACCTCTCCTCGGTCCTCTCCTTAGTAAGGAGAGGAGGAATTAACTCAAAATGCAATACTATACCTCCTTCCCACTTGTCAAAAAGTGTGTCCGAATCTATATCACGATTAGCAATGGAGGTGCCGAAATTTCCGAAAGTCGTGATCCCCAGCACCTTGTAACTCGTGATATAGAAGGTATTATGAAATGGAAATGTGAAGGTGTCAAAAAAGTGGTGTAATTGTGAATAAGGAACAAGATTGACTTGAATTTTTATTATGATACATTATATATATGACTACGATAACAATACCAAAAAAATCAATAACTGATGATCTAATCATAATATCACGCAAAGAGCTTGGGCGTCTTTTGTCTTTCGCTCAAAAAGAGAACAATAATAAACAAAAAAGCTTAGAAGTTCTTGCATTAGAAGCAAAATCTAGAAAGAATCTAGTTGGTCCATTTTCAAATACTCGTGAACTTTTTAATTCTCTAAATATTTAAACCAATATGGAAATTTTTTATCATAAAAAGTTTCTAACTTCTTTAAATGGTTTTCCAGATGATATAAAGAAGAAATTAAAAAAGCAAATAAATTTTCTTATTAAAGATATTCGTCATCCATCTCTCCATACTAAAAAGTATGATGAGTCTTTGGATTTATGGCAAGCCAGAGTAGATAAAGGAGTAAGATTTTACTTTTTTATTGAAGGTAATAATTATATTTTGTTAGATATAAAAAATCATAAATAATAGTATTATATGAATTTAGCCCTCTCTCCTTAGCAAGGAGAGGATAAAATGCAACACCACATATCTCTTCTCACTTGTTTGTTATTTTCTGTAAATCTGTGGTATAGTATTAGTATGAGTAGTCAAGAAATAATAAACAAAATTAAAGGAAAAAAGAACTTTTTGGCAACTAATTATTCTGTAAGAGAGATTGGTCTTTTTGGGTCTGTTGCACGCGGAGAAGAAAATGAAAAGAGCGATATTGATTTACTTGTTTCTTTTGAAGATAAAAAGAAAGTTTCACTTTTTGATATGATTGAGATCAAGCACTATTTTGAAGATTTACTAGGCAAAAAGATAGACCTCGTTCATAAGCCGATGATTCGTTCAAATTTAAAAAGACAAATTTTAAAAGAAGCAATTTTAATATGATTAGAGACCCAAAAATTATCTGGCAAACAGCCAAAGAAAATATACCAGAATTATTATCATTGGTTAAAAATATGCAAATAGAAAAAGTCTAAATGAATTTACCCTCTCTCCTTTGCAAGGAGAGAGTTGGAGAGAGGTTCCTGATTAATTAAGAACCTCTCCTCTCTCATTACATGAGCAGTACACCTTTCACATTTTGATTACAAAATGTTCAAGGTCTTGCACTTGGGTCCTTTACCCAAGCTCACCTCTCCTTAGTAAGGAGAGGAGGGATTAACTCAAAATGCAACACCGCATATCTCTTCTCACTTGTTTGTCATTTTGCATAAATCTGTGGTATAGTATTGATATGAGTTTTGATGCTTCAAAAATTGTAAAATATTGGAAAGACCATGCTGATTATGATATAGAAACAGCAAAAAGTATGTATGATGCCAAGCGGTATCCATACGCATTGTTTATGTGCCATCTTTCAATAGAAAAGTTATTAAAAGCACTTTATGTGAAAGAATATGGAGAACATGCTCCATACGTTCATAATCTTATTGAACTTGCTAAGAAATTAGATTTTAATTTCAAAGATGATCAGAAGAAATTATTGGCTGATTTATCTAGTTTTAATCTTGAAGCTAGATATCCAGAATGGAAAAGTGTTTTTTATAAAACAGCAACAAAATCATACACGAAGAAATATTTAGAAAATACAAAAGAATTTTATTTATGGCTCAAAAAATACCTAAAAAAATAAAAGAAGACATTATTAAATATGTAGATGAATTAAAACGCGATATCCCCGTGGACCGTGTTGTTGTTTTTGGTTCGTATGCCAAAGGTAATTTTACAAGTAAAAGTGATATTGATTTAGCTATTATTTCTGACTTTTTTTCTAAAAAAGGATCTAATAATTCATTTTTATTTAGAAAATTATGGAATGTAGAAAATTCAAATATTGATCCAGTAGGATATTCAAACAAAGATTATAGTTCTGATACTCCATCACCACTTCTTTCAGAGATTCGCCGAATCGGACGCACTTTGTATGTATAGAATCAAAGTAAATTATAGCAAGACTATATACAATGTCGAGTAAAAATACAAATACAAAAGAAGATAAAGAGAAAGGGGACTTGCTTTCAACAGAAGGCAATATCGGGAGCGGGACGCAAGATTTTGATAGAATTAGGAACGCTCGTGGTGCCGAGGTTTGCCCTTACTGCTTGTCGACGAATTTCGTAAAAAGAGGTACAAGGCAGAACGTCGGGCAAGTGGTACAGCTGTATCTCTGTAAAAATGTTGGACTGCCTGATGGTAAAGGTTGCGGGAGAACTTTCTCGGCCCAAGATATCAAAGGCAAGCATTTCCCACTCCATATTATTATAGAAGCCATGAGCTACTATAATATTGGGCTTAGTCTTATAGATACTTGCGTGGTCATAAAGCAAAAGTTTGGCGTGTCGCCTGAGCCGGCAACATTGTCGGATTGGATTAACGAATACAAAATGCTTTGCCGATATGAGCGTTTGCGGCCCTATGCTATCAAAATGTTCGGCCCGAAAGAAACTATTGAGGTTGTGACTATGGCGCACAGGCAACTTTACCGCTTTCGCTATCACAGACCCAAGACAATTTTAATGCTAGAAGAATATAAAAATAGAGCATTAGCACCTTTGAAAAGTTATTTAGACAATGTCTCAAGCGAAACTCCACATCAGTATTTCCAAGATGGAGAGCGAATGAGTGAAATCAGAAGTAAATTTGATAAAGCCGATATGATAGTCCGGTCAAAGTTTAATTATGCTAACAGACTTGCGGGTTTTGCTCTACAGTCAATACCGGACAACAAACAACGCCACGAAGAAATACAAAGATTCATGATCGCCAACGATTCCTGCACGGTGGCGACGGAAGTGCCGGTATATATAAGGAAGGAGGATGTGGAGCATATGGAGAATGAATTGAAGTTTAAGATAGTTGGTGAAGAAGGAATTGTTTTGAAAAAGAAAAAAGGGGATGAGCTGGCAAAGCCAGAGGCAATCTCGGAAGCGGGACGGCAAATTCCAAAATTGCTCACAGGGCACATAGATTTCGTACAAATTCGCAACGGACAGATTCACTTACTAGACTACAAGCCGAACGCAAGCAAAGAAAAGCCGATAGAACAGCTGACTTGGTATGCACTTGCAATGTCACGGCTCACAGGACTTCGTCTCTACAACTTCGTATGTGCTTGGTTTGATGAGAAGGATTATTATCAATTCTATCCATTACACGTCGTCAAGAAAATTTCAGGCAATAAGAAAAGGAGGGTGTATTATCGCTCGGGGGAAGTGGCGGAAGTGTCGAAAGAGAATGTGTTGAAAATCGTGCCTAGGGCGAATAATTATTAAAAGTATCCTTGATTATTATATTTTTTAAATCTGTGGTATAGTATGTATATGAAAAAGAAAGTAATAAAAAAGAATATTGAAAAAAAGCCTTTTTCAAAGCAGATAAGTGAGTCTCAATTTTGGCAACAACTTGCTCTTAAACAGCAAATATTTCTTCATGCAAAAAACAACACATAAAATAATAAAGAAAGGTGATGTTTGGGTTGTGGAAAATACAAATTCTGTAGGGCATATTCAGAATGGAATTCGTCCGCACGTTATAGTCACTCAAATCACAGGAGAGACTGTGACGGTTGCACCTTGTACTTCTTCCAAAGGAAGAATTTCTCAAAAATATGTAATTGAGATAGCTCCGACAGAAGTGAATGGTTTAAGTAGGATTTCATTCGTATTACTTTCTCAATCATTTGCCGCAGATATAAGTTTATTACAAAAGAAACTTGGGCATTTGGATCAAAATGAAATAGCTCGTATTCAATTAGAGTATGTAAAATATGTAACTGATTAAATGTAAATATTGTATATTTATGACTATTTTTTTATTAGTTAAAATCAAAAAACACCTCAAACGAGGTGTACTTTGATGGTACTTGGCTGCAGTTTGGTATAACCGCGAGAGAGTCGAAACCCTCACAAGCACCTATTTATAGAATATCATTATTATAAAATAAAGCAAGTAAATTATGCTATATCAAAACAACAAATATATAAAACCGTTTACAGTGAAAAAGCCAGTGCGAAGCTTTAGAGATTTAGACATTTATCAAAAGACTCTAGAATGCTCTGTCTTGGTAGTGAAAGACTTGGTCCCAGAATTAGAGAAATTAAATTATTCTTTTAGGGAGAATATGGTGAATTGTTGTATGTCAGTGCCGTTATTTATCGGTGAGGCACATAGTATGCGGTTCGCAAGCTTTGAAGGGGGAGTAATGTTGCTTGAGAAAGCAATGGCAGGATGCAATAAAATGATAATCTACTTGGAACAAATGAAAGGCGTATATGGAGCCAAGCTTGATGTGAGCTTGCTCGATGACCTCATCGGTAGGTATGCCGACAGCCGGACCAAATCATTTCACTTAGAGAAGTCTTGGAAGAAATTTAAACAAGGAGAAATAAGCGGTGAAATAAAGCCAAAAACAGGGTTTAAATACTGAAAATGAATTTAGCCCTCTCTCCTTTGCAAGGAGAGAGTTGGAGAGAGGTAAATTAAGAACCTCTCCTCGGTCCTCTCCTTAGTAAGGAGAGGAGGGAATACAACCTCTTGACTTTTTAATCAAATTAGTATAGTCTTATCCTCAGATTGAATAGATTGAGTTATGGCAAATCAATCACTAGTTTTATAAGGTTTTAGCATAAAAAAGTGTTAAAAAATATCATTGCCAGTAATTATAAATAAAATTTAAGTAGGGGTTTTGGTCTCCCTGCTATTTTTTGCGTTTTATTAATATCGTTTATTTATTCATATGAAAAAAACAGCCGTAGTAAAGAAGTATTTTTCGCGTTACAAGAAGCCACTCGTTCCGTTTCCTAATTTAATAGAAGATCAATTAAATTCTTTTAATTGGCTAGTGGAGAAAGGCATTAAAGAAGTCTTCAAAGAATTCTCGCCCATCAATGACTATTCTGATAAAAAGTTCCAGCTAGATTTCACTTCTTTCTCACTCGGCGAGCCGAAGTTTGACGAAGAGTATAGTAAAATAAATAAACTCACTTACGAAGGACCTCTTAAAGCAAGAGTGAAGCTTCTCAATAAAAGTATCGGGACTTCTAAGGAGCAAGAAATATTTATGGCTGATGTACCGCTTATGACCAAGCACGGTACTTTCATAATTAACGGAGTAGAGCGCGTCATCGTTGCTCAGCTTACTCGTTCATTCGGAGTATTTTTCACAGAAGCAGAATCAAAAGGCAAGCGTTACTTTGGAGCCAAGATAATTCCAGCTCGTGGAGTCTGGATAGAAGTAGAATCTGATTCTGATGGAGCCGTATATGTAAGAATTGATAAGAAACGCAAATTCTCCGTGGCATCTTTGCTTCGCGTCTTAGGACTCAATACAGATGAAGCTATCTTGAAAGCTTTCGGTGACAACGAAGAAATACTGAAGACTATTAAAGTCTGTCTTGAGAAAGATCCAGCCAAGACACTTTCTGATTCATATATAGAGATATACAAGCGTCTTCGTGATGGCGATCTAGCCACGCCTGATAATGCACGTGAATTTATGAGTATTCTTCTTTCAGCTGAGCGTTATGATCTTTCTCCTGTCGGGCGATTCCGTTTCAATAAAAGATTTGAGAAAAGTATGGATGAGAAGGAAATGGAGCGTCGCACTATCTCTGCAGATGACGTCGTCACTATTGTGAAGAATATTATTGCCCTCAATAGCGACCCGCATTCCAAGGGAGATGATATAGACCACCTAGGTCAGCGTCGTGTGCGTTATGTCGGAGAAATGTTCCAACAGAAGATTCGTACCGGTATGGCTCAGATTAAGAGAAATGTCCAAGACCGTATGTCAACCATTGACGTCGGGACGACAATGCCAATACAGATTATCAATCAGCGTCCTTTGCAAGCTCGTATCAAAGAATTCTTCACTGCCAACCAGCTCTCACAATTTATGAACCAAGAGAACGTGATGGCAGAAGTGGAGCATTTGCGTATTCTCTCTGCACTCGGTCCTGGAGGTCTTACTCGTGAGCGAGCTGGGCTTGAAGTTCGTGACGTGCATACTTCTCACTATGGAAGAGTCTGTCCTATACATACACCTGAGGGTCCAAACATCGGACTTATCCTTCACCTTTCTACTTATGCCAAGATAAATGAATTTGGAATAATAGAGACACCTTATATAAAAGTTAAAAATGGCAAGATAACTTCCGAAGTTGTTTATCTAAACGCGCTTGAAGAAGAGAATTACAACATTGCTCACGCCGGGATAGACTATGATGATAAGGGCAATATAATTGATGACAAAGTAGAAGCTCGTCTGAAGACCAAGCCTGGAATGATTTCTAAAAATGAAATTGATTTTATAGATGTAGCGACGAACCAAGCTTTCTCGGTGGCGACTTCTATGATCCCATTCTTAGAACACGATGATGCTCACAGAACACTGATGGGAAGTAATATGCAGAAGCAGGCTTTACCTTGTATCGTTCCAGAGATTCCTCTCGTGGCAACTGGTATAGAAGAATTGGCAAGTCGCGATTCTGGGCGTTTAGTTCTAGCCCTAGTTTCCGGGGATGTTACTTATGTAGATGCCAAGAAGATAATAGTCAAAGATGAGAAAGGCAAAGACCATACTTATCCTTTGATTACTTTCTCTCGTACGAACAACTTCTCTATCTTCCATCAGCGTCCTTCTGTCTCTATTGGAGACAAAGTGAAGCGTGGGCACGTACTTGCTGATACTAGTACGACAGATCACGGGCAGATAGCTATCGGGCAGAATGCTCTCATCGCCTTTATGTCTTGGGGTGGAGCGAACTATGAAGATGCGATCATTCTTTCTGAGAAATTAGTGAAGGATAGCAAATTTACAAGTATTTACGTCACAGAATTTATTTGTAATGTTCGTGATACGAAATTAGGTCCTGAAATTACCACTCGCGATATTCCAAATGTAGGTGAGAATAAATTGAAAGACTTGGATGAAGACGGAATCATTGTTGTCGGAGCTGAAGTCACAGAGAATGATATTCTCGTTGGTAAAATTACTCCAAAAGGCGAGACCGAGCTCACTCCTGAGGAAAGGCTCCTTCGCTCTATCTTTACCGAGAAGGCTCGCGATGTGAAAGATACATCATTAAGACTTGAACACGGTAAGAAGGGTAGAATCGTCGGAGTGAAAATTTTCTCTCGTGATCAAGGACATAATCTAGAATCTGGAATTATAAAAAGAATTGTAGTGGAAATCGCACAGATTAGAAATATTTCTGTCGGAGACAAACTTTCTGGACGTCACGGCAACAAAGGAGTCATCTCAGTCATTTTGCCTGAAGAAGAAATGCCATTTATGGCCGATGGTACTCCAGTAGATATCATCCTTACTCCGCTTGGTGTGCCTTCTCGTATGAACTTGGGGCAGATTCTTGAAATGCATTTGGGTTATGCGGCGCATACACTAGGCTATCAAGCTATCGTTCCTCCATTCTCATCAGCAACAGTTCCAGAAATAAAAGCTGAGCTTGTGAAAGCTGGAATGCCAGAATCTGGGAAGGTTACATTATATGATGGACGAACTGGGGATGCTTTTGACCAAGATGTGGCTATAGGTTATATGTATATGCTCAAGCTTCACCACATGGTGGAAGATAAACTTCATATGCGTTCTATCGGTCCATACTCCTTAATTACTCAGCAACCTCTCGGCGGTAAAGCGCAAGGTGGAGGACAAAGATTCGGAGAAATGGAGGTCTGGGCACTGGAAGGTCATGGAGCCGCTTACTCACTACGAGAAATGCTTACCATAAAGTCCGATGATATTATGGGTCGCTCACAGACATTTGACGCAATTATCAAAGGCAAAGTAATCGGTGAGCCAAATGTCCCAGCATCGTTTAATGTATTACTGAACTATCTCCGCGGATTATCACTTGATGTTGAATTAAAAAAGTCGAAATAAATTAATAAGGCATTTCCTCCTCTCCTTACTAAGGAGAGGACCGAGGAGAGGTGAATTAATTAAGAACCCCCTCTCAGTCTCCCCCTTGGTAAGGGGGAGAGGGAATCAACAAACATAATATATGAAAATAATAGATACAACAGATTTCGATTCAATAACACTCAAGCTTGCTTCTCCTGAGAGAATAAAGGAATGGTCATACGGAGAAGTGACAAAGCCAGAAACTATCAACTATCGTACCGGTCGCTCCGAACGCTCAGGTCTCTTCGACGAAAGAATTTTCGGTCCAGAGAAAGATTACGAATGTTACTGTGGTAAATACAGAAGAATTCGTTACAAAGATATAATTTGTGAAAAATGTGGAGTGGAAGTTACTCGCTCTATCGTTCGCCGTGACAGAATGGGGCATATAGAGCTAGCATCCCCAGTATCGCATATTTGGTTCCTACGTGGGGTGCCAAGCCGCATGTCTACGCTTCTCAATATCTCAGTCTCAGACTTGGAGAAAGTTATTTATTTTGCAGGATATATAGTAGTCAGTGTCTCAGCAACTGAAAAAGAAACTATCACCAAGAATCTAGAAAGTGAATTCAAATCAAAAATCAAAAGTGCCAATAATGAAGAAGAAAAAGAAAAACTTAAAGAATTATTACTCAATACCAAGCGTGAGATATCTGAAATCGTCTTAGGTAAAGTCTTAAACGAGATAGCTTATCACCACTACGGACTCAAATACGGAAGTTGTTTCGAAGCAAGTATTGGAGCTGAGGCTATCTTCACTATCTTTAAGAATCTAGATTTAGAAAAATTGAAGACAGAGACGGCGGCAATGCTTCCAAAAGCCAGCAGTATAGATAAAGAAAAATTGGAGAAGAGGATGTCCCTTATCCGCTCAATGATTCACTCTGGTATCAGACCTGAGTGGATGTTCCTCACTGTTATCCCAGTTATCCCTCCTGCTCTTCGTCCGATGGTGGCTCTTGATGGTGGGCGTCACGCGACTTCCGACTTGAACGATTTATATAGAAGAGTTATAAACAGAAATAATCGTCTTAAGAAATTAAAAGAAATTGGGGCTCCAGATGTGATTCTAAGAAATGAGAAAAGAATTTTGCAAGAAGCGGTAGATGCTCTGATAGATAACTCCATCGCCAAGCAGAATGATTCTCAAGCTGTCTCGGCTTCTCAGAAGCGTGCGCTCAAATCTCTTTCAGATAATTTAAAATCAAAGCAAGGTTTATTCCGTCAGAATTTGCTTGGTAAGCGTGTGGACTATTCCGGACGTTCCGTGATCGTCGTTGGTCCAGGATTGAAGCTCAATCAATGCGGACTTCCAAAGCATATGGCACTTGAACTTTTCAAACCTTTCGTAATTTCCAAAATATTAGAGACCGAGCTTGCTTTCAATATTCGTGGTGCCAATAGACTAATAGAAGAAGGCACGCCAGAAGTCTGGGCAATACTTGAAGAAGTAATCAGGGGGAAGTATGTGCTTCTAAACCGTGCACCAACACTTCACAGACTTGGTATTCAAGCCTTTAATCCTATCCTTATAGAAGGTCACGCTATTCAAGTGCATCCACTTGTCTGTGCCGGATTCAACGCCGACTTTGACGGGGACCAGATGGCTGTCTACGTACCGCTTGGAGAAATGGCTCAAATGGAAGCAAAAGAATATATGGCTTCCAATAAAAATTTATTGAAACCGCAAGATGGATCACCGATCGTAATGCCGAAGATGGATATCGTCCTTGGTTGTTACTGGATGACAAAAGGAGTAGATGGCGAACGTGGAGAAGGTATGGCATTTGCAAGTCCAAACCAAGCTATTACAGCTTTTGATCTAGGAGTCATTACTTTCCGTGCCAAGATTAAAGTCCTAGGAACTGAGAAAGCTCGCTATGCAAAATTTGCAGATAAACCTTTTGAGACGACTGTCGGTAAATTATTCTTCAATAGTATTTTCCCTGATGACTTCCCATACATAGAAGATGAGATTACTATCAAGCGTATGTCGCTCCTTGTAGATGAGCTCATCGTCCACTATGGTATAGATGCTACTCCAAAATTCTTGGATAAAATTAAAGATTTCGGTTATCAATATGCGACCTACTCAGGGGTGACTTGGGGTATTGATAATGTGACAGTGCCAGCTGGCAAGAAAGAGATTGTGGCTAAGTTCCGTAAAGAAGAAGAAGTTGTCCGTGATCAATATGCCGAAGGACTCCTCTCAGAAGAAGAGCAATATCAAAAAGTTATTGAGATATGGGAACACGCCAAGAAAGAAATTGAAAAGATAATTCCTGCCACTTTGGATACGAAGGGTTCCACCTATGATCTTGTGACCTCTGGCGCTCGAGGTAGTATGGGGTCTCTCATTCAGATGTGTGGAATGAAAGGACTCATTGTGAATACTTCCGGTGCGACTCTTGACTTCCCAATCATCCCTTCATACATTGAAGGACTTTCACCACTTGAATATTTCATCACGACTCACGGTTCTCGTAAGGGTGCCGCCGACACGGCCTTAAATACGGCTAAAGCTGGTTACCTTACACGACGTCTAGTGGATGTAGCGCAAGATGTTGTCGTAACAGAGGAAGATTGTGGCACGAAGAATGGCAAGACGATAGTAGCTGTCCAAGGTGCTTTCGCGAAGTATATTCACGGACGAGTACTTCTTGCTGATATAAAAGGAGAGGATGGTAAAGTGGTATTTAAAAAGGGAACACTTATAATGAAAGAAGATGCAAGATTGTTAGAGAAAATGGGAGTGAAAGAAGCTCTCGTCCGCACGCCACTTTCTTGTGAGACGACTCACGGTATATGTCGTATTTGTTATGGTCTTGATTTGGGGCGAAATACAATGATAGAGCTAGGACAAGCCGTTGGTATCATCGCGGCGCAAGCTATCGGTGAGCCAGGAACCCAGCTGACACTTCGTACTTTCCACGCGGGTGGAGTCGCGACTGTGGATATCACGACAGGACTTCCTCGTGTTGAAGAAATTTTCGAAAGAAGAATTCCGAAGAATCCAGCTATTATATCTCAGACTGATGGCGAAGTGATAGACATCACAGATAATGGCAAAGAAAAGACTATTAAAGTTCTCTCTGACTCAAAAGCAGATGGCAAGAAAAATGAAATGGAATATACAGTTGCTTTCCGTCGTCAGCCCGCAGTCAAAGTCGGGATGCATGTGAAGAAAGGAGAACTTCTAACTGATGGCTCAGCTGATATAAATGAAGTTGTGAAATATGGTGGCAAGGAAATGGCAGAAGAATACATCGTAGATGAAATCAATAAAGTTTACGATTTGCAGAGTGCTTCAATCTCACGAAAACATATTGAAATAATTATTCGCCAAATGTTCTCACGAAAGAGAATTAAAGATGCCGGCGATACGACTTTCTCTCCAGGTGAAATAGTAGAAAATATTGAACTCATAGAAGAGAATAATCGCCTTAAAGAAGAAGGTGGAGGTATAGAAGCTACGGCTGGAACTATTGTTCTAGGTATTACCGAAGTTTCCCTTACGACGAAGAGCTGGCTCTCAGCGGCTTCCTTCCAGAATACAAACCGCGTTCTTATCAACAATGCAATCCGTGGTGGAGTGGATAATCTACGCGGACTCAAAGAGAACGTCATCATTGGTGGACTTATACCAGCAGGTACAGGCTTCGGTGTAGAAAAAGCTCAAAAAGAAAAAGAGGAAGTGAATGAAGAAGTTGTTGCTTAATAATTAATAAGAGCGAAAGCTCTTAAATTATGTCATCATCGGTAGATAAAATTAAAGAAAGGCTTTCCATTGTTGATGTTATTTCGAGTTACATACAGGTGGAGCAATCAGGAAAGAATTTCAAAGCTAAGTGTCCTTTTCACAATGAGAAGACGCCGTCATTTTTCATCTCGCCCGACCGAGGCACTTACTATTGTTTCGGTTGTGGGGAGAAGGGGGATATCTTTTCTTTCGTAGAGAAATTTGAAGGAGCTGACTTTATGGGAGCTTTGAAGTTACTTGCCGAAAGAGCTGGAGTTGAACTTCTATATGAAAGGGTAGATAAGAATAAAGATAAAAAAGAATTGTATTTTGAAATACTAGAAGAAGCGACGAAATTCTTTGAAGCTAATTTTGAAAAAGAACCCAAAGTACGTGCCTACTTACTAAGCAGAGGTCTCAATGATACTAGTATTAAAGATTTCAGAATTGGATATGTCAAAGATGAATGGAGATCACTTTCTGATTATTTAATTGCTAAGGGTTATAAGATAGAAGATTTGGAAACAGTTGGTTTGGTAAAGAAATCTGAAAAAGGTACATACGATAGATTCCGTTCTCGCATTATTTTCCCTATTAGTGATTCAAGTGGGAGAGTTATAGCTTTCTCGGGGAGGATATTTGGGAAGGATGATGCAACCGAAGCTAAATATTTGAATAGCCCTGATACGCCACTTTTCAATAAATCTAATGTCTTATTTGGTATAGATAAGGCGAAACTTTCTATAAGAAAAAGAGGATATAGTATTGTAGTAGAAGGACAGATGGATTTGATCCTTTCACATCAGGCAGACTTTACGAATACTGTCGCTGTCTCGGGGACGGCTTTCACTGACAGTATTACCAACAGTGAATCAAATATAAATAATTTAGGGCTTATCCGTCGTTTATCTTCCAATATTATTTTTGCTTATGATGGAGATAGTGCTGGAATAAGAGCGGCTAGTCGCTCAGCTATGATAGCTTTGTCTTTAGATATGCAAGTCAAAGTGGCACAACTTCCAGATGGGAAAGATCCCGCCGATATTATAAAAGATGATGTAGAGGAATGGAAAGATATTATTAAAAATGCGAAAGATATTATAACTTTTCACGTAGATAGAATTTGTAAAAATACAAATGATATAAGACAGAGAGGCAAGCTCGTCAGAGATGTCATCTTTCCTTTCTTAACTGTGGTGAAGAGTTCTATAGATAGATCTTCATATATGTCTATAATTCATTCTAAAACAGGGATACCAGCTTCGGCGGTGATTGAAGATTTTGGAGTTTATGAGAGGAACCATATAGTAGAAAACAAGATAGAAAATTTAGATAATAAAGTAGTAGAAAAAGAAATAATTTCAAGAAGAGGTAATTTGGAGAAAAGATTGTTTGGGATTATTTTCTTACAAGAAAGAAATGACATTGGTATAGACAAAGAAGGAATTTTCTCTTTATTAAAAGAAAAAATAGGAGAAGATGAATTCCAGAAGATATATGAATTCCATTCTCCATTTGGAGATGTCCTTGCGCAAGATATTGAAAGGTTGTATGGTGATAATATAAAAGATATTAATCGGCATATGGATGAGTTAATGTTAAATTTAGAAGGAGAAATTTTAGGAGAGCGTTTATTTTTATTAAGAGATAAGATTAACCAACAATCAAACTCAACTGAAAACTTTGATCCAGGTCCTATACTTATAGAGATACAAAATATAGGAGAAAGAATAGAAAAAATTAAAAGCAATAGGTCAAAATAATTTTATGAAAAAAAAGATGAAAAAAATAAACAAAAAAATAGTTAAAAAAATTATTAAGAAAGCCTCCTCCGCTAAAGCTACGGCAGGCCGAAGAAAAAAAGTAGTTAAAAAAGTCACACCTAAAAAGAAAAAGAAAGTTATAAAAAAAACTACTAAAAAAGTAGTTAAAAAATCTAAACCAAAGATTTCTAAATCTAAACCGAAAGCTAAAGTTAAAGTGATGTCTAATTCTAAAAGAGAGCTTTTAGAAAAGAAGCAAAAAAGTGAAGAAGGGAAAGCTCTAGAAATGATAGAGAAAGGCAAGAAAAGAGGCTTCGTAACTTATGATGAGATTATTAAGGAATTTCCAGATATAGAGACCAATATACTTTTCTTGGATGAATTATATGATCGTTTTGCAGTGGCTGGTATTGATGTCTTGGAAGGAGGTAATTTGCTTGATACATCGGGCGATGTAGAAAAGTTGGTTTTAAAATATAGTAAAGATGCCAAAACTTATGATTCTATTCAAATGTATTTGAAAGAGATAGGTCAGTATCCTCTGATTGCTGCCAGCGAAGAAAGAGAGCTTGCCAAGAGGATAGAAAAGGGAGACATAGAAGCCAAGAATCTGCTTGCCCGTGCGAACCTTCGTCTCGTAGTATCTATTGCCAAGAAGTATGTCGGTAGAAGCTCGGACCTCACTTTGCTTGACCTGATTCAAGAAGGGAACTTGGGCTTGTTTAAAGCGGTAGAGAAATTTGATTGGACCAAAGGATATAAATTCTCTACTTATGCCACTTGGTGGATACGCCAATCCATCACTCGTGCATTAGCGGATCAATCTCGCACTATCCGTATACCAGTGCATATGGTAGAAACTATTTCAAAGTATAAACAAGTAGTTAGAAGACTTTCTCAAGATCTTGGACGTGATCCTCTTGTGGAAGAAATAGCGACAGAAATGAATTTAGAAGTAGAGAAGATTCATATAATAGAGCAGATCAATCAAGAAACTGTCTCCTTGGAGCAACCAATAGGAGATGATGACGAGAAGTCTACACGTGGTGAGTTCATCCCTGATGATAAGATTCTTCGACCCGACCAAGATTCTTCACGTAGAATTCTTTCTGACCAGATAAGAGAAGTTTTAGAGACTTTGAGTCCTAAAGAGAGGAAGATTCTAGAGCTTCGTTATGGACTGATGGATGGAGTCCAGCATACCCTTGAAGAAGTCGGGCAAGAGTTCGGCGTCACTCGTGAGCGTATCCGTCAGATTGAAGCGAAGGTCCACGAAAAGCTCCGCAACAACGAAAAGATTGCCCGTCTTAAAAATTATTTTGATTAGATTATAGTTGTTGATCTACTGGGGCTTCTACTGGAGCTACTAATTTGAATAATAAATCTCCATATTTCCAGAAAGCGTCATTGCCTTTTATCTTGGCGATACATTCTGAAGCGATGGCTCTCTCCATTGCATGTTGATGGATTTGAACTAATGGAAATTGACGATAAACCCAAGCGATACTTCCATTTGATTCATTAATGATTCTCTCTAATATTGGATGAAATCTTGCGCAGAAAGGACATTCAAAATCAGAATATTCTATAATCGTTACTTTGGCTGTTTTAGGATTTCCTAAAATATGTTCACCATCTTCAATAGGAGGAACTTCTCCTGTATAAGCTGTTGTTACTTTACCAGTGATGACTTCATCAATAACTTTTTTTACATTTTCATATGATTCGGCACCATTTATTTTAGATTTTACGCCATTTACACCAATCACAATACTATAAGGAGTCCCTGCTCCAGTTTCTCCTTTCATAGCGCTCCCCACACTAAATTCTATTTTTTTAGCAAAAGCATCTTTATCAAATGTTTTTACACATTCAGCAAGACTAGTCTTGGATACTCCGACTTGTTCTGACAAAGTTTTATCTTTAGGAGTAGCTCCACTCCCACCTCTGGTTAATAAAATAGCTAACATTACTAAAAATCCTGCAACAATAATTGCTGTAGGTGTATTGATTTGTTGTTTTTTTTCTTTTTCCATAGGATTATTATATCACATAATTAATTTAATCAACCATTAAATGTGTATTGAAAAATAGGGCTAATTGTGATATAATACACTTCATACATGGATTCGTTATATACCGTTATATTCTATGTTTTTTCCTTCATTTCTGTATACGTACAGATCTTTTTTTTAGTGACATTTTTCGATAAAAGGCGTCATATTAAGTGGAGTCCTAATAATATAGAACTCTCTTCATACCCCACTATTACTATTGCTGTCCCTGTTTATAATGAAGAATCTACCATCATCAAAACAGTAGAATCTCTCCTTGCGCTAGATTATCCGAAAGATAAATTGAAGATTTTCATAGTAGATGATGGAAGTAAGGATAATACTTGGAATGTAGTACAAGAATTTAAAGATAATCCCAATATTGTCCTCCTGCAAAAAGAAAATGGTGGTAAACACACAGCTATCAATCTGGCCTTAGAGAAAAGTGATTCCGAATTCTTTGGATGTCTTGACTCAGATTCTTTTGTTCACAATCAGACTCTGAAAAGAATTATGAGATATTTTGAGAATGATCCTAGGAATATGGCTGTCATTCCATCAGTCTTAAGTCACGACCCAAAGAATATAATTCAGAACGCACAGAAAGTTGAGTATGATATGGGTGTCTATATCAAGAAAATGCTAGGACTCATCGGTGGTATCCAAGTCACCCCCGGACCTCTTTCTACTTTTCGGAAAAAAGTTTTTGATGATTTAGGACCTTACAAGAAAGCTCACAATACAGAAGATCAAGAGATAGCTCTCCGAATGCAAGAGCATGGATACAAAATAGATTACTGTCCAGATGCATATGTCTATACTAATACACCCAATTCCATCATCAAGCTTTATAGGCAACGCTTGCGATGGATTTATGGTTTCATTAAGAATCTCGTAGATTATCGTCATTTATTATTTAGGAAAAAGTATGGGACCGTCGCTTTGTTCACATTGCCGACTGGCTTGATATCCATATTGGGGATAGTCTTTGTATTCTTTACTCTTATTTACAATTTTATAAAATTTACTTATATCAAAATAATCCAGATACAGACTATTGGTTTCAACAATTTTTTCAGTTTAAATTACAAATTTGACTGGTTTTTCATCAATACAAGGGCGATGTTGTTTTTATCTATCATTTTGTATATACTGGTCATTGTATCAGTAATGATTGGTAGGAAAATGTCCACCGGAAAGGCGAATTTCTCTCTTTCCATAATTTATTTTAGTATTATTTATAGTGTAATAGCGCCATTTTGGATGCTCCGAGCGATATACAACTCTCTCATTTCCAAGGAGTCTAGCTGGACGTTTGAACGCCGTGTTACCCCAAACAATTAATTTATGAATCAACACGAACCTAATGATTGGAAGAAATATATAATAGTCTTATTCATCACCTCTACCATATTTGTAGCAGGGCTTTGGATTGCTAATTATTTTAATAATAAAAAGATAGATCAATTAAAAAGTATAGAAGACAAAATTTCTCTAGACTTAATGTCTTCAGAGACGCAATTCTCTCTCTTGCAGGAATTGTCTTGTAAGGATGTCTCGAGTACCGTACTTTCATCCGAGCTTAATTCTCTCGCTGAGAAGATTTCTTATAGTGAGACCAATCTAGGGAATAATGATAGCAATGTTGTCAGTCTGAAAAGATATTATTCTCTTCTTGAAATTAAGGATTATCTTTTGATGAAGAAAATTACTGAACGATGCGGGCAGAAATCCATATTCATTCTTTATTTCTATAAGAATGATAAGTGTGATGATTGTACCAAGCAGGGTTACGTTCTCACTAGCTTGAAAGAAAAGTATCCCGATCTTCGTGTTTATTCATTTGATTATAATCTAGATCTTTCAGCTATCCGTGCTATGACTTCTATCTATAAAGTGCCTGATAATCTCCCTGCCATCGTTATAAATGGTAAGGTGTATAGTGGCTTCCAAACAATTGAAGAAATAGAAAAGACTTTTCCCCAGCTTGAAACCATAAAAGTCCCCGAAGTTCCTAAATCCAAAACTGGAGCAACATCTACGAAAGTTAAAACAACCGCTCCTACTACAACACAGAGTGCGAACTAATTAAATTTTTTATTGAGCCGGCACGAGGATTCGAACCCCGGACATCCACTTTACAAAAGTGGCGCTCTACCAACTGAGCTATGCCGGCACTTTATTAAACATAATTCTGTAAAACAATAAGACTATCTTAGCATATTATAGGATTTTATCAACTTTTTCTTCTTGGACTTTTATTTCTTCTTCTAGAATTTTTACTTCTTCTGCATGATCTTGTTTTATCTTTTCTTTAACCTTTCTAATCTTTATTTTTGATTCAATTACAGCTCTTTCTACGAAAGAAATTTTCCTAGAATCTGTACCGTTTACTTCTTTCTTTTTAAAGAATTTATTTAATTTAGGTAATTTATTTTTAAGCCAAATAGAAGACTTTGTTATAATTATAAACCAAAGTTTTACAACGAAGAGAATTATCCATTGGATTATATGTTTGATAGTATGCAAGAAAATACTTTCTAGATATTTGAACGATAATTCTCCTATGTGTTTTTCTTTATTTTCTTTTATCTCTATTTTATTATTTTGTATCTCCCAATTACGAAACATTAGCATTCCGAATGCTCCTGCTATTGCTATGAAGAAAATAATAATAATTAAGGTCATAATTTAACCAATAGATTCTCTGATGAATTTTACAAAAGTCGCACCTTTTTCTTTGAGCAGATTACTGATAGTTATGTCAGGATTCTTAATGAACATTTGATCCATCAAAGTCTGTTCTTTGAAGTATGTGGAGATTTTGCCATCTAGCATCTTTTTCTTTATATCTTCTGCCTTATCGGATTCTGCTACTTCTTTCTCGAAAACTTCTATAACTTTAGCCTTGTCATCTTCTGTGATATCTTCTTTGTTTATGAAAGCAGGCTTCATCGCAGCTATATGCATAGCGATATCTTTTGCAAGCTCTTTACTTCCTCCTTTTAGAGATACAATGACGGCACTTTTGCCATTATGGACATAACTTCCAAGTATTTCTCCTTCTATTATTTCTACTTTTCCTAGCTCAATTTTCTCTCCGATCTTTTGGACTATTGGATTGATCATTTCAAGAGATTTTTCTTTCATAGCCTCTACTCCTTCTTTTACTGCCAATTCTGCTAAATTATTTGCAAGTGTAATAAAGTCGGCATTTCTTGCCACGAAGTCAGTTTCTGAGTGAAGAGTCATTAGTAGAGTCTGATTTGGCATTTCTTTTACAACGATGATTCCATCGTGAGCAGTACGGTCTGCTTTCTTCATTGCGATACTACTAGACTTCTTTTTAAGGATAATGAGAGCTTTCTCCATATCTCCCTCTGCTTCTTCTAATGCATTTTTACATTGCATTACAGATACCCCTGTACTATCTCTTAATTCTTTAACTAATTCTGCGGTTATTTTTATAGACATATTTTATTTGTCCACATGTCCGACATAGGGTCTTTAGTTTTTTAAAGTTTTGCTCCTATGTCGGACATGTGGTCTTATTAATAATTACTTTTTCTCTCCAGCAATTCCTTTATTGTAAGCATCTTTAATTTGGGATAAGAAGAAGGTGATACTAGAGATAGATGCGTCATTGGCAATAATAGGGAAGTCGATCTTTTTCATATTACAATCGGTATTCATTAGTGCGATAATTGGGAGATTCATCTTTTGAGCTTCTGTTACTGCTATATGTTCTTTCTTTGGATCTACTACGAACATAGCATCAGGAGTGCGAGTGATGCCTGTAAGTCCTTGGAAGTTCTTGGTCATATCTTCCATTTCACGATCAATTAATAATCTTTCTTTTTTAGTATATTTATCAAGACCTCCTTTTTCTTTTTGATCACGTAAATCTAAAAGTTTGATGATGCGTTTTTTAATTTCAGGGAAATTAGTAAGTGATCCTCCCACCCAGCGTTCTCCTACATAAGGCATATTGAGGGCAAGGGCTGTCTCTATCACTTGCTGGCGAGCTTCTGCTTTGGTGCCGACGAATAAGATAGTCTTGCCGGTAGAGGCAAGTTCTCTGACTTTTTCCATAGCTTTTTCGAAAAGCTCATTTGTCTTTTCAATATTTATAATGTCTACTCCATTTTTCGTGGCGAAAATGTAAGGGCTAGTAGATGGATGACGGCGACTCTTTGAGTACCCATAGTGGGTACCATTTGCAAACATTTCTTCTATAACACTGTTTTGTGTAGTCATAATATTTGGTCTATATGATTAATTTATAATACTATCCGTTTTTAAGCATTCCAGCCTATTTACAAGGGTTTTTAAACAAAAAATCCCTCACGGAAAGTACCCATATAGTACCAGAAAAAGCATTATTTTGCAAATCTTTCTCTCACTTCATCTTTTGACCTTACGTCTATTTTAGGGTAGTATGTGGGTATATGAAGCAATCACAATTGTTTACTAAAACTAAGAAAGAGAGTCCAGCGGATGAAGTATCTCTCAATGCTGAACTACTCATAAAGGCAGGCTTTATCAGTAAAGAGATGGCGGGAGTTTACTCGTATTTGCCTCTTGGTCTTCGTGTTATCAAAAAGATTGAAAATATTATAAGAGAAGAAATGAATGCTATTGGCGGTCAGGAAATGAAAACGTCTATTCTTCAAAGTAAAGAAATTTGGGAAAAGTCTGGAAGATGGAGTGATGAAGTTGTAGATAATTGGTTTAAAACAAAATTAAAAAATGGTAATGAGGTGGGTTTATCTTGGACCAACGAAGAAGCTCATGCCAATATTTTAAAACAATATATAAGTTCTTATAAAGATTTACCAATTTATCCTTACGATTTTAAAGATATTTTCAGAAATGAAACGAGAAGTAAATCAGGGATATTAAGAGGTAGAGAATTTTACTGGAAAGCCCTTTATTCTTTTTCTAAAAACGAAGAAGAACATAATGAATTTTATGAAAAAGCTAAACAAGCTTATAAAAATATTTTTGGAAGAGTTGGAGTTGGGCATTTAACTTATCTAACTTTTGCTTCCGGAGGAACTTTCGCAAAATATTCTCATGAGTTTCAGACTTTGACTGGGGCTGGAGAAGATACAATCTATGTGGATGAAGACAAAAATATCGCTATTAACAAAGAAGTTTATACGGATGAAGTTATTGAAAATCTTGGTTTAATTAAAGATAATCTTGTAGAAAAAAAGGCTATAGAAGTAGGGAATATCTTTTCACTTGGGACTAAATATTCAACTCCTTTTGATTTAAAATACAAAGATGAAAAAGGAGAAGAAAATCTAGTTATTATGGGTTGTTATGGTGTTGGACTGGGGCGCCTTATGGGGACAGTTGTAGAAGTCCTTTCAGATGATAAGGGGATAATCTGGCCTGAAAGCATAGCTCCATTTAAGGTTCATTTACTTATGCTAGGTGGAGATGAAAATGTAAAAAGTGAAGCCCTCAAACTTTATGAAGAATTAAATGAAAAAGGAATAGAAGTGCTTTTTGATGATCGTATAGATACAAGTGCAGGTGAGAAATTTGCTGATGCAGATCTTATAGGTATTCCTTATAGAGTCGTGGTTTCAAAGAGAAGTTTAACTGATGGAGGATTTGAAGTGAAAAAGAGAATTGAAGAGAGTGGTAGAATAGTTTCTTTTAATGATTTAGTCAATTTACTAGAAACTAAAAACTAGTTACTAGAACCTAATTTATTTATGTTTAAAAAAATTTACCAAATGTTTTCTAATGATATCGGGATAGATCTAGGTACAGCCAACACGCTGGTGTATTTGAAGGGTCACGGTATCGTGATAAACGAACCATCAGTGGTAGTGGTAAATCAAAAGACTGGCCAGATTGTTGCAGTTGGGGCAGAAGCCAAGCAAATGTTAGGGAGGACCCCAGGGCACGTGCGTGCTGTACGACCCATCGTAGATGGAGTTATTTCTGATTTTGAAGTTACCGAAGAAATGCTTTCTTATCTTATAAACAAGGCCGAGAAAATATCAAAGAAATTTATTCGCCCTCGTGTTGTCCTTGGAGTGCCAACTGGTATTACGAACGTAGAAATAAGAGCTGTCGAAGATGCGGCCCGCTCAGCTGGGGCACGCGAAGTTTATATTATAGAAGAACCTATGTCTGCAGCTATCGGTATTCGTCTTCCAGTGAAGGAGCCAATGGGCTCTGTCATCGTAGACATCGGGGGAGGAACGACGGATATTGCCGTCATATCACTTTCTGGAGTTGTGCGTTCAAAGAATTTAAAAATTGCCGGAGATTTATTCAATACAGATATTATAAATTATATGAAAGATGAATTCAAATTACTCATCGGAGAGAGAACAGCAGAAAGTGTAAAGATTGCAATTGGCAGTGTCATAGAAGGCGAGTCAATGGAAGCAGAAGTGAGAGGTAGAGACTTGGTGACAGGTCTTCCTCGCCAAGTCATCGTGACGGACTCAGATATACGAGAAGCAATCTTGCCTTCTATTCTAAGCTTGGTAGATGGAGTCAAAGAAGTCTTGGAGACTACCCCTCCGGAACTATTGTCGGATATTATGCATCGTGGCTTGGTGCTCTCGGGTGGCGGGGCTTTAATCAGGGGCTTAGACGTTTTATTACAAAAAACCCTTAAAATACCTATATATATTGCGGAAGACCCATTGACGGCTGTGGCTCGTGGGGCTGGTGTTATATTGGCCGATTTTGATTCTTATCAAGAAGTTTTATTAAACACAGATGATTCATCAGTTCCGAGATAAAAAACAAATAGCAGGGAAGAAAAGACTAATTAGAAATTTTATTTTTTTGATTATTTTTCTTGTGCTTGCTTCTTTGGGAATTTTTGCTTATACTAGCCCTCTCGTACATTATATTGGGAGACCTATTTGGAAGACAAAAACAGCCATCGTCAGTAATTTAGAAAATGTAGGCTATGTGGTACGCACGAAATCATCCGTCTATAAAGAAAATGAAAATCTTTTAAATGAAAATAGAGATTTGAAAAGTTCTATGATAGATTATCAGATTCTCAAAGATGAGAACATAGCATTAAAGGAAACTTTGGGACGTAAACCCATAAACAAAAATTTAATTCTTTCAAATATTTTAACAAAACCAAATTATTCGCCTTATGATACTATCACGATAGATATTGGCTCAGATTCTGGTCTCAGTGTGGGAGACGTCGTCTACTCCAATGCTTTATTGCCACTCGGAGAAGTCGGGGCAGTTTATGCTAATACATCACTAGTGACTCTTTATACCAATCCAGGTGAAGTCACAGAAGCTATGATAGAGGGGACAAATACAAGTGTAGAATTGGTGGGTCGTGGAGGAGGTAATTTTGAAATGAGTATACCGGTTGATTTACCTTTTACAAAAGGAGCGTTGGTATATTTGCCAAATCTAGAAACACAAATCATCGCCGTGATGCAAGACGTCATCTCACTTCCGAATGATCCTGTAAAGAAAGTAATTTTAAGTTCTCTTGTGAACGTCCAAAGTCTCAAATGGGTTTTCGTTGAAAGTAAATAATGAAAAATTTTGATTTTAAAATTGAAAAGAAAATCCCAAATTTTTTGGGGAGAGCTGGGGTCATTAGTACACCGCATGGAGATATAGAGACTCCATCTTTTGTTGTTGTGGGTACGAAAGGTACAGTGAAGTCTTTGACAGTAGAGCAATTGAGAGAAATTGGCACCCCAGTGGTACTGGCGAATACTTATCACTTGTACTTACAGCCAGGGGATGAGCTTATAAGAGATGCGGGGGGCTTACATAAATTTATGAATTGGCAAGGTCCCTTGATGACTGACTCTGGAGGATTCCAAGTATTCTCGTTAGGAGTAGCATATGGCAAAGAAATTTCTAAAGTAGTTTCTGTTACTGACCCAAGTCTTCTTATTCCTGAGAGGTCAATAGCAGAAGATGGAGTACCCAGACTTGCAACTATAGGCAATGATGGAGTATCTTTCCGCTCACATATAGATGGCTCACTTCATTATATAACTCCCGAGAAGTCTATAGAAATTCAGCATAATTTAGGGGCGGATATTATTTTTGCTTTTGATGAGTGCACATCACCAACAGAGAATGATAGATATCAAGATGAAGCACTTTCTCGCACACATGCTTGGGCAAAGAGGAGTTTGGTAGAGCATAAAAAGAGGGAAGAGGGGAATAAATTCCCCCAAGCGCTTTTTGGTATTGTTCAAGGCGGGCGGTCAGAAGAACTCAGGAGGAAGTCTGCAAAAATTATTTCTGGAATTAAGATAGAGGATGGAATGGACCCCGTGACGGGTGAAGCCCGTTTTACGGGGTTCGATGGATATGGTATCGGTGGTTCTTTTGCCAAGGAAGATATGTCGAGTGCTGTGAAGTGGGTGAATGAAGAACTTCCCGAAGAGAAGCCTCGGCACTTACTTGGTATTGGGGAGCCGGAGGATTTATTGTCAGGAGTAGAAAATGGGGTAGATTTATTTGATTGCGTAGGGCCTACTCGTATTGCTCGTAATGGAACTTTGTTTACAAAGAATGGTAAGATAAATATATCAAATGCAAAATTTGTAAAAGATTTTGACAAGTTAGATGAAGGATGTGAGTGTTATACTTGTAGGAATTATACGAAGAGTTATTTGTCTCATTTATTTCGTGCCAAAGAAATGCTCGGAGCAACTCTTGCATCAATACACAATGTGTATTTTATAACTAACTTAGTGAAGAAAATGCGTGGGGCGATAATAGAGGGTACATTTTCAGAATTTAAAAAAGAATTTTTAAAGGGATATTTAAAAGAGTAAAACCTTTTCTGTATTTAAAGTCCCCTTGATAAGGGGGATTAGGGGGTTTGAATTAAGAAATCTAAACCCCTCCCGACCTCCCCTTATCAGGGGAGGAGGAAATGCGAATACAATATTAAAAATAAGTGTTATAATAATTTTATGAAAGATTACAGAGGAACTATAATTGAAGAAAGTTTGGATAATAAAGGTGTATTAAAGAAAGTACAAATTTTAAGTACAAAAGTTGAAAGTATCACAGATAAACACAAAACTCCGTGGCTTAAGCAATGGACGTTACATTTTGCATTAATTCCAGAGAATGAGGCAGAAAATATCGCCTTAGAAATAAGTAAATCTTTTGATAAAGAACACGCTAGTTGGTATGCTGATTATCGAAATAAAACTCATCATTATATTATTTTCCCAAACAAAATTTTCTATATTAAAAGAGATAATATAGAGCAATACAATCAAGCAAAACAATATGGACTCTCGCTTGGTATTCCAGAATATCAAGTAGATTTTCATCCTGATATTAAAGAATGGGAGAAGTAATTTTTTTGTTTATGAAATTTATTTTATATAATAAAAAACTTGTTTCTCGTGCTAGAGAATTAAGAAAAAATAGAACAGAAGCGGAAATTATATTTTGGAATAAAGTTTTGAAAGATAAAGAAGTAACAAGTTATAAATTTACCCAACAAAAACCTCTTGGAGATTTTATTGCTGATTTTTATTGTTCTAAACTTTTATTGGTTGTTGAAATTGATGGAGAAATACACAATGAACTAAAAGGAAGAGACAAAGAAAGGTCCGAGATTCTTCTTTATAAATATGGTATAAAGGTAATTAGATACCAAAATGATAACGTCTTAAATAATATTGAAAAGGTTATTGGTGATTTTAAAAATGAAATGAAATTACGAGAAAAATACTTAAAATTAAAGGGTATTTAAAGTCCCACTGATAAGGGGGATTTAGGGGGTTTAAAGTATTTAAACTATTATGAAAAATAAAGTATTCAAATTGAAGAGCAATTATAAGCCTGATGGTGATCAGCCGAAGGCGATTTCACAGTTGCTGGAAGGCTTAGAAAAGGGTATGAAGAAGCAGACTCTCCTTGGTGCAACGGGGACAGGCAAGACTTTCACTATTGCCAATGTGATAGAGAAGTGGAACAAGCCGACGTTGGTAATAGCTCACAATAAGACTCTTGCTGCTCAGCTTGCTCAGGAATTCAGAGAATTTTTCCCTGATGCGGCAGTACACTACTTCGTATCTTATTATGATTACTACCAGCCGGAAGCTTATATGCCTATTACAGATACCTATATAGAGAAAGATGCTCAGATAAATAAAGAGATAGATCGTCTCCGCCATGCTACCACGCAGTCACTTCTGACTCGTCCAGATGTGATTATTGTGGCATCTGTGTCTTGTATATATGGATTAGGAAGTCCGGAAGAGTACGAAAAGGTAAATTTGAAACTGGAAATCGGCTCGAAGATTGGGAGGACTGATCTGATGAGAAGATTACTTGGGATACATTTTGAAAGAACGAATGCAGATCTCAATCCTGGCACTTTCAGATCTATTGGGGACAGAGTCGAAGTGATGCCAATATCTGAGACTTTTGTATATCAAATCGAATTTTCTTCCCCTAGGCACGGCCTAGGGGAGAGTGTTGTTTCTAAAATTTTGAAAGTTGATCCAGTTTCTGCACATGTACTTAAAGAAGAGAAAAGCCTGCCCGACGGCAAGGCGGGTATTTTCTTATTCCCCGCCAAGCATTTCATTACCGATGATGAAAGTACGAAAACTGCTATCAAGAATATTAAATTAGAACTTGCACAGCAATTAAAGAAGTTTGAGAAAGAAGGTAAATTACTTGAAGCCGAGAGAATTAAAAGAAGGACGAATTATGATTTGGCTATGATTAAAGAAGTGGGTTATTGCAATGGCATAGAGAATTATTCTAGACAGTTTTCTGGGAAAAAAGAAGGGGAAGCACCGGATACATTACTTTCTTATTTTAAAAATAATTTTCTGACTATTATTGATGAATCTCATGTGACTTTGCCTCAACTTGGCGGAATGTATGCTGGTGATGCATCACGCAAGAATACTTTGGTAGAGTTCGGTTTCCGTCTTCCTTCTGCGAAAGATAATCGCCCGCTCAAATATAATGAATTTGAAGAAAGAATTGGAGACGTGATATATGTATCTGCGACGCCGAGTGAACAGGAAAGGACTATGAGTAATCAGGTAGTTGAGCAGATTATTCGCCCTACAGGGCTTATAGATCCAGAGATATTGGTGAAGCCAGTGAGTGTGGGAGTTCCTCCCCTCCTTACTAAGGAGGGGACTAAGGGGAGGTTCTTAATTAATTCACCTCTCCCTGACCCTCTCCTTGCAAAGGAGAGGGGGAATTCATACCCTGGTCAAATTGAAGATTTTATAAAAGAAGCGGATAGAGTTATTAAGAAAGGGTTTAGGGCGATAGCGACAACCTTGACGAAGAAGATGGCGGAAGATTTGAGCTTGTTCTTGAAAGAGAAAGGATATAAAGCAGAATATCTGCATAGTGATATTAAAACTATAGAGAGAATTCAAATATTAACCCAGTTTAGAAAAGGGGACTTTGATATTTTGATCGGAGTGAATTTGCTTCGTGAGGGTCTTGATCTTCCGGAGCTTGCTCTCATAGGAATTTTAGATGCAGACAAAGAAGGATTCTTACGATCTACTACATCCCTAATTCAGATTATCGGCCGTGCAGCGAGAAATGTCGAAGGAAGGGTTGTGCTCTATGCCGATCATATGACGAAGTCCCTCGAAAGTGCGATAGATGAAACAACGAGAAGAAGAAATATACAGATAGCTTACAATAAGAAGCATGGCATTACTCCTGCGACGATTATTAAAAAGATTAAAGATATTACAGAAGAGCTTGAAGATAAGCATGGCAAGGCAGTGAACGCCGAACTTGATCTAGATGTGGAATTATTTAAGAAAGCATTTGGAGCAAGTAAAAGTAATAAGGGTAAAGGTGAGAGAGAGTCAATAAAGAATCTACTCCTCTCAGATGAAGATAGGAATAAAAATGTTTACGAAAAGATAATAAAGATAAAAGAGAAAGAAATGAATAAAGCGGTGAAGGAACTAGACTTTGAAACCGCGGCAATATTGAGAGATGAGATAGTGGTGTTGAAAAGTAAAAAGGCCACAACTGTTGAGTGAAGGGCCTTTTAGTGATCAAAGCATGAAATGAACAAAAACTGTGTCGGCGCGACAGGCCTCGAACCTGCATCTCCTGACTGCCAGTCAAGCTTCTTAACGTTAAAACGACGCACCGGTTAATTTAATGGCATATTAGCTGATTTATTCATATTTGTCAAATATAAAATTTAGTGTTAGAATTAGAGTAATTAAATATTGATATACCCCCTCTAAGAGAGATGCGGGGACTGTTTAAATTTATGAAAAAAAACGAAGAAGCAAAAATAATAATAAAAGGGGCTCGGACGCACCCCGAAGGAAAGAGTACTTCCTACGGGGCAGGCAATTTGAATATGGTTGATAAAATAGTTATTCGAGGTGCTCGTACCCACAATTTAAAAAACATTTCTGTCGAAATGCCTCGGAATAAGATGATAGTAATTACTGGGATGTCAGGCTCTGGGAAGAGTTCTTTGGCCTTTGATTCTATCTTCGCCGAAGGTCAGAGGCGTTATGTGGAGAGTCTTTCAGCTTATGCTCGCCAATTCCTCAATCAAATGCCGAAGCCGGATGTAGATGAGATTACAGGTCTTTCACCAGCTATCTCTATAGACCAGAAGTCACGTTCCAACAACCCTCGTTCGACAGTTGCAACTATCACTGAGATATATGATTATCTTCGTGTTCTTTATGCGCGTATTGGACATCCTCATTGTCCTCTCTGCGGAGAAGAGATAAAAAAGTTATCAAATGATGAGATACTTCATTTTGCAATAGATAAGATAAAGAATTTTCAAAAAGATACAAAGAAAAACCCCGTAAAAAAGCAAAGCTTTAACGGGGCAAGGAAAGTTTTAGGCGTTGAATGGAATGAAGCTCCCGTGTCTATTCTTGCCCCAGTTGTGAGAGGCAGAAAAGGTGAATATTATCAACTTCTTTATGATTTACTCAATAAAGGCTTTGCGCAAGTTAGACTTGATGGAGAGATAAAGAAATTGAGAGAAAGAATAGATATTTCTAAAACTAAGAAGCATGACATAGAAGTTATTGTGGATAGTTTCCAAATTCATGAATTTAAAGATAATGAAAAGGATTCTTATTCACGTTTAGCTGAGAGTGTCGAGAGAGCTTTGCTCGAATCAGATGGCTTAGTGATAATTAAAATAGATGAAGAGGAGTACCTTATGTCTTCCAAGTTTTCTTGTGCTAATGACGGCTTTGCTTTCCCCGAGATAGAGCCAAGATTATTTTCTTTCAATTCTCCTTATGGAGCATGTCCAACTTGTAATGGTCTCGGGACAAAATATTTCGGCGGAGATGAAGCTTGTGATGATTGTAAGGGTCTTCGTCTTCGTACTGAAGCATTGCATGTGTACCTTGGTGAAAGCGCTTCGCAGAAACATCAAAATTCTTCCCGCTTTACCCTAAAGGGCTCCGACGCGGATAAGAATTTTGATTTTTCTGCTCCGCTTAACATCGTGGGTGTGACGCAATTATCAATTTCCGATGTTGCGGATTATTTCATTGAGTTAGAATTAAGCGATCAAGAGAAAGAAATTTCAAAAGTTATAATAAAAGAGATAGAAGCTCGTCTTCAGTTCTTATTAAACGTTGGTCTTGATTATCTGTCTCTTGACAGAAAGGCCAATACGCTTTCTGGTGGTGAGGCTCAGCGCATACGTCTCGCTTCGCAACTCGGTTCACGACTTGTAGGAGCACTCTATGTGCTTGATGAACCGACGATAGGATTACATCAGAGAGATAATGATAAATTAATTAAAACATTAGAAGACCTTCGTGATTTGGGTAATACTATTATAGTGGTAGAGCATGATGAAGATACTATCTTTGCGTCGGATTATATAGTAGATATAGGACCTAAAGCCGGAGTTCACGGCGGGGAAGTGATAGTCTCTGGGTATCTTGATGAGTTACTTGATGCGAAGACTAATGCATCCAAGTCTAGAACTTTGGCTTATTTACGTAATGAAGCTCGGATAGAAATTCCAGAGAAGAGAAGAACGAGCGACAAAGGAACTTTGAAGATAGTCGGAGGGAAAATTTTCAATATTGATAATCTAAATGCTGAAGTGCCACTTGGCAAGCTTGTAACTATTACTGGAGTATCAGGAAGTGGCAAGAGTTCCTTCATGTATGAAATCTTACATAAAAATCTACAAGCAAGATACGAGAGAAAGTTTCGAACCGCGAAAGTTTTCAACTGTGCATCTTTCACTGGTACAGAATATCTTTCTCGTGTCGTTCTCATAGATCAGTCTCCAATAGGTAGGACACCTCGATCAAATATTGCTACCTATACAGGAGCTTTCACTCATATCCGTGATATGTTTGCATTGAGCGAAGAAGCACGTTTGAAAGGCTGGAAAGCTAATAGATTCTCTTTCAATGTAAAAGGTGGGAGATGTGAAGCTTGTGAAGGGAATGGTGAAGTCGCAGTTGAAATGCACTTCTTGCCAACAGTCTACGTGACTTGTGATGTTTGTAATGGCAAGAGATTCGATAAGGAAACTTTGACGGTAAAATACAAAAAGAAAAATATTTATGAAGTTTTGCAAATGACGGTAGAGGAAGCTTTTACTTTTTGGGAAGATATACCAGCAGTTTACGATAGGATGAAGACACTTATGGATGTAGGACTTGGCTATGTGAAGCTTGGCCAATCAGCGACGACCCTTTCAGGTGGAGAGGCTCAGCGTGTTAAAATTTCTACAGAGCTTTATAAGCCATATTGGGAGAAGACGATCTATTTACTTGATGAGCCGACTGTTGGATTGCATTATGATGATGTGGCTAAATTGCTGGAAGTATTGAATAGACTTGTAGAGAAAGGTAATAGTGTAGTGGTGATAGAGCACAATATGGATATTATCAAATCATCTGACTATATTATAGATATAGGGCCAGAAGGAGGACTCTCTGGTGGGAAAATTGTTGCCAAAGGCACGCCGGAAGAAGTTGCTAATACGCCATCTTCCCATACGGGGAAATATTTGAAGAAAGTATTGAGAAAAAAATAAATGGATACAAATTCTGCCATGGCAGAATTTGTATCCATAAAAAATATGAAAATACAAGATTTAAAAAAATTAAGAATTCCAGATAAATCAGGAGTCTATTTCTTTCTTAAATCAGCTAGGCAAGGCCTAGCTGAAAAGAATATTCTTTATATTGGTAAAGCTACCTCACTTCGGGATAGGGTAAAGAGCTATTTTTCTAAGGATTTAATCAATACTAGAGGTCCGGCTATTTTAGACATGACAGTAAGGGCAGATAATATAGAGTGGCAGGAGACAGATAGCGTCCTTGAAGCTTTGATATTAGAGGCGAATTTGATAAAGAAATATAAGCCGAAATATAATACGAAAGAGAAAGACAATAAGAGCTTTAATTATGTTTGTATTAACAAAGACGTTCCTTCAAAAATTTTGGTTGTTCGAGGCAGGAATTTGGATAAAAGTTTATATAAGAATATTTTTGGACCTTTTCCGAATGGTAATTTATTAAAAGAAGGAATGAAAATAATCAGAAGAATATTTCCATATTTTGATTATGATTCAAATAAAAAGAATAATAAAGAATTTTATAGACAGATAGGACTTGTTCCTAAAAATGAATATAATGAAAATATAAAAAATATTAAACTTCTTTTTCAAGGCAAGAAAAAAAGTATTATAAAAAATCTTAAAGCAAGAATGACTTATTTTTCAAAACTAAAAGATTTTGAAAATGCAGCACGAATTCGAGATCAAATATATGCGTTAAATCATATTAATGACATTTCGCTAATAAAAGATGAAATATATGGAAGTCCAACTTCCATATATAGAATAGAAGCATATGACGTTGCTCATATGAGTGGCAAGAATATGGTAGGGGTAATGACAGTAGTAGAAGGAGAGGAAGTAAATAAAAATGAATATAGGAAATTTATAATACGAACACAAAATGATGCCAATGATACCGGAGCCCTCGAAGAAATTATTTCTCGTCGATTGAGACATACAGAATGGGGGTTGCCCAATTTGATAGTGGTGGATGGAAGCATCGCACAGGTGAATGTCGCGAAGAGGGTACTTGGTCGTTATCAATTTGATATACCAATCGTAGGGGTGGTGAAAGACGAACATCATAGACCGAAGGCTATAATGGGTGATGAAAAGATAATTAAAGCTTATAAAAAGGAGATTCTACTTGCCAATAATGAAGCTCATAGATTTGCTATAACTTTTCACAAACAAAAGAGAAATAAAAGCTTTTTAAAATAATTATTTCTTGATATACTACAAGAATATGATAAAAGTTGGAGTTATTCGTGGAGGAATAAGTGGCGAGTACGAGGTTTCTCTTAAAACAGGGGGCAATGTCCTTTCGCATCTTCGGGGGGATAAATTAAGTGAGAAATATAAAGCTATAGATATACTTATAGATAAAGAAGGTGTTTGGCATATAAATGGTAAGCCTGTAGCAACCTCAGATGTGTTTAATTCCGTTGATGTTATTTTCAATGCTCTGCATGGAGACTTCGGAGAGGATGGTAAAGTCCAGCAGATGCTTGATGGATGGAAGATTCCATACACTGGCTCAGGTGCTTTCGCTTCAGCTCTAGGATACAATAAAGTTCTCGCTAAAGAGCAATTCAGTTTACTTGGAATAAAGACCCCGAGTCATCTTGTAATACCTAAATACAATGAAGAAGATGCAGATATAAAAGTTTATTCTAAAAAAACAGCTAAACAAATTCATGACAAGCTTTCTCCTCCTTGGATAGTGAAGCCTCTTGCTGGTGGCTCTTCTGTCGGTATGAGGATGTGCAAAACTTATCCCGAGCTTATGAATGCATTCCTAGATGGAGTAAATAAAGAAGTGGATGTTTTGGTGGAAGAAATGATAGAAGGCAAGGAGGCTACAGTAGGAGTGATAGATAATTTTCGTGATAAAGTTGTCTACGTTCTTCCAACTATTGAGATACGTGTTCACAAAGGGAAAGATTTCTTTGATTTTGAAGCAAAGTATAAGGGTATGTCAGAAGAAATTTGTCCTGGGAATTTCACAAATGATGAGAAGCTTGAGCTTGAAAGGTTGGCAAGCCTTATTCACACAGGGCTTAACTTGAGCCATTATTCAAGAAGTGACTTTATTATTCATCCGAAGAAGGGCATTTATGCTTTAGAAGTGAATACATTGCCGGGGCTTACAGATGAATCATTAGTTCCTAAAATGTTAAAGGCTGTGGGATCCGATGTGCCTACATTTATTGATCATATTCTTAAACTAGCCTTAAAAAGATAGTTGTGTTATAATAAATTTATATGGAAGAAAATAAAATTACACCAATAATAACAGATAAAACTCCAGAAACCCCAGTTGAAGGGGCTTTGTCTTTAGAGCAACAATTAGAAGCAATGAAAATTGAGAATGAAAGATTGTTGATTAAGTATAAAAGATTAGAACAATCTAAATTAGAAGAAGATATGTTTATCTCAAATGTATTTCATGGTATGAAGAATTATTTTAACCAAATTCTTGGTTTTCTTGATATTATTAGTGATGGGAATTTAGAAGAAGAAGATCAAAAAACTTATTTAAACATTATTGAAAAAGCAAGTTCATCAGCTCATAGCTTAAGTGAAGAATTTTTACTTTGGAAAAAATCTGGATCAAATAAATTTGAGGCACAAATATCAGAAATAGAATTATCTTCATTTGTTGATAGCCTTATAAATTCATCAAGAGAAATGGCGAATTTAAAGAAAATAAATTTTAATGACAGCATTGATTCTGGTATTTCTGTTATGGCTGACCCATCCATGTTGAAATCAGTTTTAGAAAATTTAATTTCAAATGCGATAAAGTTTACAGAACCAGAAGGGAATATTTCTATTTCTTGTGAGAGGAAAGATAATGAAGTGAAAATATATGTAATTGATGATGGAAGAGGTATCCCTAAGGATAGACAAGATAAAATTTTAAACAGTTTAGGGGATACTACTATTGGGACGAGTGGAGAGAAGGGGACGGGATTTGGTCTCCATACTTGTAATGGATTAATAAAAAAGATGGGAGGGCATATTGATTTTACAAGTGAAGAAGGGAAAGGAGCTACATTTAGTGTGACTTTGCCGGCGGGGAGTAGATAAGATATAGTTTGTATTAATATATTCACATATGAAAATTTCAATCTTGGGCTATGGAGTATTTGGTTCTGCTATTGCTTCTAGATTAGTTTTGAAGGGGCATCATATAATCAAAGAAGAAATTCATCAAGATACCGATATTGTCTTAGTGTCCGTTCCTTCTTATGCTGTCTCAGACGTTCTCATCTCTCATAAAAATGAAATTCTTAACAAGAAGATTATAATCTGTTCGAAAGGTTTTGATAAAAGTGGGGAACTTTTTTCTAAGGTTTTAGAAAAAGAATTTCCCAATAATCCGATATATTTTTTATACGGGCCAACATTGGCAGAAGAACTTCGCCGAGGAGTCTTCTCTATAATGGTTCTAGCTGGCGGAGAAGGAAAAGAAGAATTGAAAAAGCAGATAGAGCTTCCAGATTTAAGGATTAAATTATCTGACGATATTATTGGAGTTCAAGTAGGCTCGGCATTGAAGAATACAGTTGGGATATTTGTTGGATTAGTAGAAGGGGCAGGATTGGGTGAGAATACTCAAGGTTTTGTATATTCTCAAGGTTTACAAGAAATACAAAAAATTGGAGTTTATATGGGGGCAAAATCTGAAACGTTTCTTGGTTTTACTTGCGCTGGGGATTTGTTTGTAAGGTCACGTAGTAGAATGCTAGGAGTAGAAATAGGTAAAGGACGACCCTTTGAAGAAGTAGCCAAAGAAATGGTGTATCCTAAAGAAGGCATTGCGTCATTATTAAATATTTTGAAAATGGATGGTAATCCTGATGTCAATTTAAATTTCTTCAAATTAATCAATGAAATTGTCTTTGAAAATATGCCAGTAAAAGAAGCGGTGAAAAGGCTAGCCGAGATGATCTAACTTTCTTCTACGGAAGAGATCTATGAAGAAGAATACGTAGCTCGTACCCTTACTTGAAAGATTGAAGAGTATGCCAATAGTAAACAGTATCAATGCCAGATTGATACTTATAAACGATACGCCGATGGCTAAAATAGCAGACATAATAGGGAAGAGTATATGCATTCGGGCATGTGCGTTTTCTATTTGCGTGAATGGTGCATTTTCAATAGTTTGAGATTTGATAGCGTAGCTACGCATCGCGAAAAGAGAAATGCCTATCAAAATAATATTTAAAGCGAAAAATATTGTAGCAGTTTCTGAGTAAATATATTGACCCAAGAAATGAGAAGAGAATGGCACAAGCCCAACGAGAAAGAAAAAGATTCCATTTAGATTTGCGAATTCTGCGTCAATATTTTTCACAAGGACTGAAGCTATGAAGTGATGGCTTCTCCAGTAAGTAAAAATGAGAGAGAAGCTAAGAAGATAACTTAAAAACAATGGATACATATTGATAAGAGAGTTGATAAGAGTTCCTTCACTCACTATCCCTACATAGTCAGGGACTCGTATCTCAAAAACCAAGATAGTCATAACGATAGCAAAGATGCTATCTGCCAGCTGGTCTAATCTAAATTGTTTCATCCCGCACAAAGTAAAAGGTATTTTTTATTTTTACTCTAATATTAAATAATAATTAAACTGTTTCCTCGCAAGAAGATATAAATAAACTTTGTGCGGGATTCATCATATACTTTTTATTATATCATAATAATTTATGTATATAAAATAAAATACCCACATTGTAAATGGGTTTTTATTCATTATACAAAGACATACTATTGTGTACATCTAGGATTTAGTACAAGGCACCCTATTGTCATAGGCTAGATACTTAAACTCAAGACAATCATGGATTATCATAATTGTCTCTAAAATGAGAGTAAGTTAAAACTAGGAGAACGATTTCAGTTTTCATACCAGGCGTAACCTTTTGTTACTATTTTTTATTACCTTATCATAACTAGATATTTGAGGCAAGTTCTATTTAAATATTTCATCAATAAGCGCTTCTAGCCCTTTTTTTGTCTTGTTTGAGAAGGGGATTATGGGGTAGATGTCGCCTGCCATTTTTTTTAGTTCTGTCATTTGTTTATGATATTCACTTTGCGTCAGTTTGTCTATCTTGTTGGCAACTATTATGAAATTTTTCTGATGATTTATAAGCTCATTGAACATTAGGATATCTTTCTCGGTCATTCCGACTGTTGCATCTATTATCATCACAACTTTTTTCTGAGTGTAAATAGAATTGAAAAGATAAGAATCTATAAGTTCGCCAATCTTCTCACGCCCTAATCCAGAAGACCTAGCGAAACCATAGCCAGGCAAGTCTACGAAGTAGAAAGAATCATTCAAATCATTTTTAACTAGAAAAATATTTATCTCTTGAGTTCTACCAGGGAATGAGCTAGTGCGAGATGCGCTACTTTTAGTCAAGGTATTTATAAGGCTTGATTTGCCGACATTTGAACGCCCCACAAAGGCTATCTGAGGCACTCCATCAGCCAGTATCTCATCATCTGAAACTAGCCCTTTTATAAACTTTGTAGAAGTAATTTTCATAAGTCTATATTAGCAGAAAAGTGAAGTTATTGCGAAGGGTAAATTAGCGGACCATGAGTACATTTCTCGCCCGCGACTAAAACTTTTTCGTCAAAAAGTTTTGTCTGGGAGTCTCACGACACGATTTACTAATCGCTAGCTCATCTATTTTCTCTACTAAGAAAATATGATTCCGCTGTTCTCGTCCGCACGCAAAGTATGCAGATACTTTGCTTAAGGTCCACACTCAAAATAGCCTTATATTATAAGGTTATTTTGGCTGTGGACCTTAGCGGACTCGAACCGCTTACCTCCTCATTGCAAATGAGGCGCTCTACCAGATGAGCTAAAGGCCCTAAAACAATTAATAATTACTAATTAAGAATTAATAATTAAGATATCCCTATATTACCTTATTTTATATTTTTTGCAAGACATATAAAAACTGATATAATATATTTATGCAAACAGATTTTTCTAATTCTATTTCAATTAATATTGAATTTGATAAAAATTTAGAAAAAATAACTGGTACTTCGGGTCACACAGTAGTGATGAGTACGGGTGCTAACTTTATGTTTTTACTTAATAGTATTTTTATGGAATATCCAGAAATAATGAAAATTTGTAAACCAGGGGAATTAGGGTTCACTATCAATGGTTATCCACCTAAAGAATATAGTCCACTTTTTGATAAAGACGTAGTTAGTTTTGTGGTAATACAAAACCTTTAAATAGATTCATACTTAGGTGTCAAAGTTATTAACATATATATTGTACAATATATTGACAATATTTTTCATACATATATAATGAAAATATGATTAAAAATATATTTCTATTAGAACTAAGGAAAACTAATAAGTTATCTCAGGCTTTTATGGCTCAAAAGATAAGTGTTTCTCGTGCCAGTTATATTGAAATTGAAAAAGGAGCAAAAGAACTTACTCTTTCACAAGCACAAAAAATTGCTGATATTTTTAATATATCTCTCGAGTCTCTTATTTCTGGTAAAAAAACTTCTGAAATAGAAGTATCTTTTAGTAAAGAAAAAAATAAAGAAGAGAAAAAAGAACTTCGTATTGATGTTCCACAAAAAAATATTAAAAAATTTAAAGAAGTTCTATTATATATATTAGAAAAAGTTGGAAGCAAGTCTAATGTTGGAATGACTGTTTTGTATAAACTTCTGTATTTTATAGATTTTGACTATTATGAAAAATTTGAAGAGCAATTAATAGGGGCCACATATATTAAGAATCATTTTGGGCCGACTCCTATTGAATTTAAAAAGATTGTAGAGAATCTTGAGTTAAAAGGAGAACTAGAAACTGTAAAAAGTAAGTATTTTCTACATGAACAGACCAAATATCTATCTCGTCGTCAACCTGATATATCTGTCTTAAGTGCTCAAGAGATAAAGCATATAGATGAGGTTCTTTCTAGACTTTCTGATAAATCTGCAACCGAATTAAGTGATTATTCGCATTTAGATATTCCATGGCTAGGAACAGAAGATGGAAAGGTAATAAAATATGAATCTGTTTTTTATCGAACTAAAGATACATCAGTAAGAATATATGCCGATGATAACTTATAAAAAGACAGAGGATTTTGAAAAAGATCTCAAACGGCTTCTTAAAAAATTTCCAACATTGGTTGAAGATATTGAAATTGCCAAATCTTTTGCGATAGAGATGTATCACCTAAAGAATATAGACAAGAGATCGATTTTTCCGATTCCAAATTTCTTTTCTGAAACAATAAAAATCTGTAAACTCAAAAAGTTTGCTTGTAAATCTTTAAAGGGGCGTGGTGTAAAAAGTAGAATAAGAATTATATATGCTTTTTACGTAGAAACTAAAACAATAGATTTTATTGAAATGTATTTTAAAGGAGAAAAAGAAATAGAAGATAAAGAGAGGATAAAAGAATATTTAAAAAACATTTAATATCAGAAGAGAGAAATTATCGCTGCGACGGCGGTGATTCCCATAAGTATAGTGGCGGCCCAACCTAGGAATCTGGTAATGGGCTTATTTTTATATTCACCCATTATTTTATGGCTACTACTTATTTTTACAATGAAGACGAGGATGACAGGAGCTACGATGCCATTAGCTATAGCCGAGTAGATGAGAGCTTTAATAGGGTCTATCCCTATGAAATTCAAGATTATTCCTATGATTATAGAAATAGCGATAATTGCATAGAAAGCGTGAGCCGTTTTATATTTGCGATAGAGACCTTCTTTCCATCCGAAACTTTCAGATATAGCATAAGCAGTAGAGCCAGCAAGGACCGGTATAGCAAGAAGTCCAGTCCCGATAATTCCAATAGCGAAGAGGAGAGTAGCGAATGGTCCTGCAAGTGGTCTTAAGGTCAAGGCAGCATCAGATGCTGTACCAATATTTGTAATTCCATTTACAAAGAGAGTATTTGCACAAACTGCAATGATAAAGAACATCACAATATTTGATAAGAACATTCCAATCCAAATATCTAGACGCATTTCTTTTACTTCATTGTGAGTTGTTCCTTTACGTGAGGCTACTGTCTTCTTGCCATCTCGGATTTCTTCTTCTATCTCTTCCGACGTTTGCCAGAAAAAAAGATAAGGAGAAATAGTTGTTCCCAATATTCCTGTTATAAGTAGGATTTGAGTTTTAGTAAATGTTATTTGTGGTATAAGTCCATCGTGAAGTAAGAGAGACCAATCCATATGAATTATTAATCCGGTAGCAATATATGCGAAAACTGCAATGACAAGCCACTTTAAATATTTGGTATATATTCTATATGGCACTATTATTTCCAATAATAATCCTGCCAATCCAGTGAAGATAACTAGAAAAATAAAAGAAGCTTTTGGAGCTAAGAGTTGTACGGCCTTTGCCATCGCCCCCAAGTCAGCCCCGATGTTTAATGTATTTGCAAAGAAAAGAAGAATAGTACAAACATATAGAATTTTTTTAGAAAAATTTCTTTTAATATTTGAAGCCAGTCCTCGCCCTGTGACCATCGCTATGCGGGCGCACATTTCTTGGACCGTAGCCACAAGAGGATAAACCCAAACCGCCATCCACAAGAGACTTGTGCCGTATTGAGCTCCTGCTTGAGAATATGTGGCGATACCAGCTGGGTCATCATCTGCTGCCCCTGTGATAACTCCAGGTCCAATCTTTTTCAAATACTCTGTTCTTTCTTGTAATAAAGATTCTTTTTCTTCTGCCAGGGTTACTTCTTCGTCTTTTGGTATCATTTTTTCATCTTTCATATATTATATAATATACTATTTTAAAAGAATTTGGTACAATATAAGTACTACTTATGGCGCTAAACAAACCAAACAAAATTCAGATAATAAAATATGCTCCACCACCACCAGATCTGCCGACGTTGGGTAGAGTAGATCCAAGTGATGTTGCTTTCATTGGCCGTACAAATTATGTTGCTTCTCTTGAAGAAAAGAGGTTTGTTTTCGGTATCAAGCGTATAGACCGTAGACGTCATATGTACATCATTGGTAAATCTGGAGTTGGTAAATCTAAACTTCAAGAATTAATGATTCGCCAAGATATTGCTTATGGGCATGGTGTCTGTATTATTGATCCACACGGTGAGCTCATAGAAGATATTTTGAATTTTATCCCAGAAGAAAGAATCGAAGACGTCTGCGTAATAGATCCGGGAGATATTGATTTCCCTTCATCCTTTAATCCGCTTGCCAATATTGACCCAACTTTCAAACATCAACTTACTCAAGGGTTGATAGAAGTTCTCCGTAAGCAGTTCGGAGCGAACTGGACGCCACGTCTAGAGCACGTTTTTCGTTTTACGGTTCTTGCCTTGCTTGACTATCCATTTGCGACAATGCGCGGAATGATAAGTATGCTAACTGATCGTAATTATCGTCAGAAAGTGGTGGAGTATATAGAAGACGACATGGTCAAAAGATTCTGGGCTATAGAATTCGCTGACTGGTCTGAGAAGTTTGATACGGACGCCATCATTCCTTTGGTGAACAAGCTTGGGCAATTCCTTTCTGATCCAATGCTCCGAAATATTTTCGGACAGAAAGAAAATAAAATAGATCTAGAACAAATAATGAATGAGCAGAAGATTCTGATGATTAATCTTTCTAAGGGTAAGATTGGTGAAGAGAACTCATCTTTCTTTGGAGCGATGTTCCTTACCAAGATCAAGCAGGCTGGTATGGCTCGTGCCAAGCTTGAGCCGAAAGATCGTGCGGACTTTTATGTTTATGTGGATGAGTTCCAAAACATTGTGACAGATACATTTGAGAACATTCTTTCAGAGGCTCGTAAGTATGGATTGAACCTCATTATCGCTCACCAGTATATAGCGCAGTTATTACCGAAAGTTCAGCAAGCTGTCCTTGGTAATGTGGGCTCCATAGTGACATTCCGTGTTGGAGGTGATGATGCTACGAAGTTGAAGCCCGAGTTCGCACCAGTCTTTGATGTGAAAGATATGATTAATCTTGGAGTTGGAGAATTTTATATTAAGATGACGATTGATGGAGAAAGTTATGATCCGTTTTCAGGAGAGACATTGAAAGTTCTTCCCGCGACACATCCTTCTTATAGGCAAAGAGTTATAGAAGCTTCACGTCGCAAATATTCTATCCCTGCTGGTGACGCTCAGCGTTTGATAGCCGAAGAAGAAGCCACTATCATCCGTAGTGCTCAAGAAAAGGCTGCAATCACTGGCAAGAAAGGAAAAAGTGAAGAATCTAATGAAGAAGAGGAAAACAATAAAGAAGAAAATGATGAAATAGAAAATAAAGAAGAACAAAAAAGCAAACCAAAACCTAAAAAAGAAGAAAAAGGCGGCGAGCCATTAATCTAATTAACTTTGTTTACAAGGCAATCCAGAGTGGTATAATTATAATACAAGGTCGCAAAGCTTAATTTCTCTATATATTTTATGGTATTTATCTATACAACATGTAAAAATGTAGAAGAGGCACAAAAGCTAGGAGGACTTATTATAAGTAAGAAAATAGCTGCTTGTGTGGATTTCTGGCCTATATCTTCTTGTTATAATTGGAAGGGAAGTCTTCAATGTATATCTCAGGCGATGCTTTTGATCACTACTTTTGAATCAAAATTAGAAGAAGTGAATCAAATCATTTCAGAGAACCATACTTATAGTACTCCTCTTATCGCCGGAGTGGATGTCCGTCGCATTAATCACCCTTATAAAGAATGGATGATGGAAGAAATAGTTTAATGCCTTTTATATGAATTCAAAGAAAATTTTAATTTTTGGAGTATTTGATGGTATACATGATGGCCATATGCATTTTGTAAATGAAGCTAGAACGCATGGCGATCACCTCGTAGCTGTCGTGGCGCGTGATGCCGTGGTAGAAGAACTGAAAGGTGTATTACCAAAAGAGAATGAAGTAGAGAGAATAAAAGAACTTTTAAAAATTCCCGAGATAGACCTCGTGCTTTTAGGAGATCCACAGATTGGTACTTATAATGTGCTCAAAGAAGTGAAGCCCGATATTGTATTCCTTGGATATGACCAAGAGGCACTTAAAAAAGATTTAGATAAGAAAATAAAAAGTGGTATTTTAAAAGATATAGAGATTGTCATTGGCACATCGCACAAAGGAGAAGAATTGCACTCATCAATTTTGAAAAAGAAAAAATAAACTCGGAACCTTTTATATTTTAAAGAATCAAGGTATACTATAACTAATCTATGGAAAATGAAATTCCACACAATCGTGACATCACTTATTTTGGTAAGACGAACTTTCGTAGTAGCAATACTATTTTCGGTATAAAAAGGAAAGACCGTCGTCAGCATATGTATATACTTGGTAAGTCAGGTACTGGTAAGTCTGTTCTTCTCTCTAATCTTATTTCTCAAAATATCCAAAATGGCGAAGGCGTCTGCGTCGTAGACCCTCACGGAGAAACAGTAGAAGAGATTCTCCATCTCATTCCTGATCACAGAGTTAAAGATGTTATATACTTCAATCCAGCTGATACGGACTTTCATATTGGCTTCAATGTCATTCAGCTTGATGATCCAAAGTACAAGCACTTGGTGGCTTCGGGGCTTATGGGGATTTTCACGAAGATTTGGGCGAATGCGTGGAGTTCAAGAATGGAATACATCCTAAACAATGCAATTCTTGCTTTGCTTGATACACCTGGTACAACGCTTCTCGGAATTCCTCGTCTTCTAGTGGACAAGGATTATCGTCAGATGATAATTGGCAATCTGAAAGATCCAGTAGTCAAAGCTTTCTGGGTCCACGAGTATGAGCAATGGCGTGAACAGTTCCGAAATGAAGCCATCGCTCCGATTCAGAACAAAGTAGGACAGTTCCTTTCTACTTCTATTATTCGTAATGTTGTCGGTCAGCCGAAATCCACTATTGATATTTTTGACATAATGAATAGTGGGAAAATTTTCCTTGTGAACGTTTCAAAGGGGCGTATCGGTGAAGACAATTCGGCTCTCCTCGGTGGTATGATTATTACCAAGATTCAGCTTGCTGCGATGGAGCGTGTACGTATACCTGAGGACGAACGTAAAGACTTTTATTTATATGTCGATGAATTCCAGAACTTTGCTACAGATGCGTTTGCCAATATTCTTTCTGAGGCTCGCAAATACCGTTTGAATCTTACTGTCGCCCACCAGTATACTGCTCAGCTTGAGAATAAAGATGGCTCGAAAGTTCGTGATGCTGTCTTTGGCAACGTCGGCACCATGATCATTTTTCGTGTAGGAGGAGATGATGCTGAATTTTTAGAGAAAGAATTTGAGCCTGAATTCACAGCACTAGATTTAGTGAATTTACCGAACTATCATATTTATATAAAGCTTATGATTGATGGAGTGACGAGTCGTCCATTCTCTGCGGTGACGTTGCCGCCACTTAAAGTTGATTTATCACTAGGAGTTAAAGATAAAATTATAGAATCTTCTAGGAAGCTTTATACTCGTCCTCGTAAAGAAGTTGAAGATGAGATATCACGATGGAGTGGAATGCTTCAAGTGGGAGATGGTGAAGCGAAATATAAGGCTGATTGTTCAAACTGTGGAAAAGTTACGATGGTGCCTTTTGAGCCTCAGGAGGGTAGACCAGTTTACTGTAAAGAATGTATGTTTAAAATTAAGAGTGGAGAATTGAAGCCTGAGACTGGATTCATCGCTTCACGTTCATCTCGTCAAGAAGAGAAAGTTTCTACTGAACCTTTGGCTGCACTTGGTATAGAATTCGGGGTGACAGATAAGAATTTTAGAGTTTCCAAGAATCAAGAACAGACAAAAAATTCTGCCCCGATCAATATGGATACGAATCATCACAATGGCCATATAAAATCTAATAATCTAGGAGGAAATATTAGTAACAATAATAATTATAAAAATAATTTTGTAAAACAAGAAAGGAGGCATACAGGTCCTTCTCCACTTTTGAAAGGATTATTGCAGAAAATAGGTATAAATAATGACAAAAAAGTAGATGAAGCTCCTAAAATAGAAGCCGTCGAAATTAAGAAAGAAGTACCAGCTCCGATGTCTTTAGAATCTTTAAAAGCAAAAACAAATGAAGAAATTAAAAAGGATTTTGTAATACCAGCCAAGGAAGCATCCGAAGAAAAGAAAGCATCTTTGAAAGATTTGCTTGAAAAGACAGCAAATCATAATTTCCCAAAGGAAAGTCATTTGGAGGAAAAAGAAAAGGCTCAGGTTGCTTCGCAACCTGAGCCAGAAGTTAAAATTCCTGAGCCAGAAGTCATTTCACCAGTTCCTCAAAAAGAAGACAAGGTAGAGGCTGCTCCACAGGAAAATCTTTTTGAGAGGTCCTCGGATGAGGGAGGACAAGGTGCCAGACCATCTCAAAAAGACATTCCTGTTTCGCAACCAAAGCCCGAAACAAAATCAGATGCTGATTCTTGGCAGAAACGTAAGATAAAGAAAGAAGTTCCAGAAGATGTGCTTCGTAAAGTATTAGAATAAATTTTTATGATTATCAAAAGAATAAAATATTCTATAGTCTTGCTCGTAATGTTTTTTTCTTTTGTAAATTTAGCTTGTGCTGGTCTTGAGATTACAGAGATAAATAATTCAAAAGCAACAGTCAATCGTTGGATTAAAATTTATAATAATGACTCAAGTGAAACTCTGACGGAATGGTTTGTTATGGATGATCATCTTCCGTTATTAACTGGTGGTTTTTGGCATTCTCACGCAATTAAGGCTGATGGTTCTTCGACATTAGCTCCTAATTCTTACGCCATAATAACAAATTATTCTAACATAGAAACTTTTAAAACTAAAAATCCAGATATTTCAGGTATGCCATTGTTTTATGGAAGTTTAACCTTTGAAAAAGAAGGAATAGAAGGAACTATGGGTCTTAGTAAGGACAAAAAAACAATCATTGGTCAATTGTCTTATGGTGGAGCCAGCACTTCATTAAATAATGATTCCTCAGCTAATTCATCTGAAGAAAATCCAGTAGACGAAACAGTTGATCTTATCCCTGTTAACAATAAGATTCCTATAATTTATAAGATATCCACCAAAATTATTGCTCCCAAGATAGCCACAGCTGGTATTCCTTTTAGTATAGATCACAGTACAACTGGACTCAGTAAAGAGAAAATAGTTTTTGGTAAATTTATTTGGAATTTCGGTGACGGGATGAAAAAGGAGGGAAGTACATCAGACCCATTTGAATACATTTATGATTATCCCGGGGAGTATGTTCTCACCCTTTCATATACTGATTCTATTTTTGATACGAAGCCTGATGCGACTGACAGACTTACTATCAAAGTTATTCCTTCAGGAGTGGTCATAAGCTCTGTGGGGACTTATGCTGATCCATTTGTAGAGATAGAGAATAATTCAAGCTACGAAATGTCTCTCAATAAATGGATATTGAAAGGTAATGTTCATTCATTTTTAATTCCCGAAGGTATGGTAATCTTGCCAAATAAAAAGCTCAAACTCTCTCCACGTATTACCGGCTTTGATTTCAATGATTTGAGTTCTATTTCTATCATAGACCAATCAGGGCAAACCTTTGCAACCTATCCAAAACAAAATAAATTTTCCAAATCTTATTCATCCTATTCTACAAACGATAATTCAAATGGCAATATTGTGAAAGGGAATACTGTGGAAAGTAATAAAGTAGAAAGTCTGAAAAATAATGAAAATGTTATAAATTTAAATGACCTTGGTGCAAGTGCCGGCAATGCTGATAATGGATTAAGTAATAAAACACTCATATATTTGGGTCTCATTGGCATTATCATAATAGGTATTGCCAGTGTAGTCCTCATCCGTCGCAAGGTAGACTATCCAGACTATGTGGAAAAGGAAATCAGTGCAAAAGATATGACGATAATAGAGTAGTTAGTCACAAGTCGTCAGCCACAAGTCGGACTTGTGGCAGAAATTATTTTGTAACACTTGCAAACGGCCGTTGCTAAGTGTTGCAAAGTTAAAAACTTGGTTTTAAGTATATTTTATTGTATTATTTAAATATATGAAAAATGAGGCTAAGACCTGCCAAAATTGCAAGAAAGACTTCATTATAGAGGCTGACGATTTTTCTTTCTATGAGAAGATCAAAGTCCCAGCACCGACTTGGTGCCCAGAGTGTAGACAGCAACGCCGATATGCATGGAGAAATGAAAGGACTCTATACAGAAGAAATTGTGATTTGTGTGGTAAGAGTACCGTGACTATTTATTCTCCTAATAAAGATTTGAAAGTTTATTGCTTAAAATGCTGGTGGGGAGATGGTTGGGATCCTGCCAATTATGGCAAAGATTTTGATTTTTCAAGACCTTTTTTTGAGCAGTTCCATGAATTTCAAAAGGAAGTTCCTAGAATGGCACTTTTAAGTAAAAATAGTATCAATTCCGACTATACAAATCATTCAGGAGATAATAAGAATACTTATCTATCTTTCTGTTGTTTTAATACGGAAGATGTTTTTTACTCAACATGGATATTTAAGTCAAGAAATTGTATGGATTCTAGTTATATTTATGATAGTGGAGAAAGATTGTATGAATCTATTGATTCTCGTAAGGCATATCATTGTCAATATGGAATTCTTTTAGAAAATTGCGTTGATTGTTTATATTGTTATGATTGTCATAATTGCAATGATTGTTTTATGTCTTCAAATTTGAGGAACAAAAGTAATGTATTTAAAAATGAACAATATTCTCGTGAAGCATATTTAGAAAAATTAAAAGAATATAATTTGAGTTCATATTTAGATCGTGAAAAATTATATAAGGAATTCCTAGATTTGATGGTTAATAATTCTATCCATCGTTATGTGATAAGTGAACGTAATGTCAATTCTACTGGAAATCTAATATTTAATAGCAAAAATGCGATTAATTGTTTTGACGCTGAAACATTAGAAGATGTAAAAAGATCTTACGCAGTTCTTGACATGAAGGACTCTATAGATATATATCACGCTGGAACAAAATCAGAACTTTGTTATGAATGCCATGGTTGCACTCGTATTTATAATGTAAAATTTTCACATCTTTGTTATGACAATAGAGATATCTCGTACTGTGACTCATGCCAAAACTCTCAAAATCTTTTTGGGTGTATTTCTGTCAAAAAGGGTGAATATATGATTTTAAATAAAAAGTATTCAAAAGAAGAATATCTAGAATTAAAAGAAAAGATAATAGAACATATGAAGAAGGGAGGGGAGTATGGAGAATTCTTCCCACCATCTATTTCTCCTGTTTGTTATAATGAAACTCAAGGCAATTATTATATGCCAGAAACTAGAGATGCAATCTTGGCTCGTGGTTGGCGATGGGAAGATAAAGTCCTGGGTACTTTTGGTAAAGAAACAATACAGCCTGAAGATATTCCTGACAATATAGAAGATATAGATGATTCTATTACAAAAGAGATATTGAAGTGTATAACTTGCACGAAGAATTATAATATTACCCCAGATGAATTAACTTTTTATAAAAGAGAAAATATTCCTATCCCTAAAAATTGCCCGGAATGTAGATACAAGAAGCGATTTGCCCTACGCTTACCTCGCAGACTCTGGCACAGAAGCTGTATGCACGAAGGCTGTAATAATGAATTCGAGACTAGCTATGCACCAGAAAGACCGGAGATAGTGTATTGTGAAAAGTGCTATCAGCAAGCAATTTTATAAATGTAACAGATTTCTGCGATCGTCGAAAAGTGTTATGATGAATAAATAATATATATGGAACAAAAATCAGCAACAAAGAATTGCCAGAATTGTAAGAAAGACTTCATTATAGAGCCAGATGATTTTTCATTTTATGAGAAGATGCAGGTGCCTGTACCCAATGTTTGCCCTGATTGTCGTTTTAAAATGCGCGCTATGTGGAGAAATGAAATGACTCTTTATTCAGGTCAAAAATGTGAAATGTGTAAGAAAAGTATTATTACTATATATAATCCAAAATCAAAATATATCAAATATTGTCATGATTGTTTTTATTCTGAGAAATGGAGCCCAAAAGATTATGCAAAATCGTACGATAAATCAAGACCATTTTTTGACCAAATGAAAGAATTATTGATAGAAGTTCCAAAAGACTGCTTAGGTATTTCTACTGGTGATGGCCAAAATATTAATAGTGAATATATTAATATGGCTTCTGGCTGTAAAAATTGTTATCTTGTTTTTAATACTAGCCCCGCTGAAGAGTTGCTTTATTCAAGAGGAATTAAAAATGGGACTTTTTCTTCAGATATTTATTTTGGAGTGAAATTTGAAAATTGCTATGACTGTGTTAGTGTCCAAGAATCAGCTAATGTTTTCTGGGGGCAAAATATTATAGGTTGTGTTAATTCATATTTTATTTTAAACGGTAGTGGTCTTACTAATTGTTTTGGATGTGTAAATTTAAGGAATAAAAGTAATTGCTGGTTTAATGAGCAACTTACTCCCGAAGAATATAAAAAAAGATTAAAAGAAGTTATGGGGAGTTATTCTAAAATTATTGAAGCTCGTAAAAAGTTTGAAGAATTTTGTTTACAGCACCCCCGCAGAGAAAATAATAATCTGAAGACTATTGATTGTGTAGGAGATTATTTAACTGAATGTAAAAATGTGGTGAATTCATTTGAGGTTGCAAAGTCTGAAGATTGTCGATATTTATTTTCATCTAAAGTGATTAAAGATTCTTTGGGGACTATAGGATTTGGAACGAATTCTGAAAGACTTTTAGAGGTTATCGCTACAGGATACTCTAGTAATGTGATAGGTTCATACTGGGCAGAAAATTCAAGCGACATAATGTATTCATTTGATCTAAGGAATTGTAATGATTGCATAGGTTGTGATGCACTTAGGAATGGTAAATATGCCATTTTTAATAAAGAGTATTCAAAGGAAGAATATGAAGAATTAAAAGCTCATATTATAAAAGAGCTTACAGAATTAGGTATACATGGGTTGATGATGCCGGTTACGATAGCTCCATTTGCTTATAATGAATCTATAGCACAAGATAATTTTCCTTTGACCAAAGAGGAAGCCCTAGCACAAGGTTTCAGATGGGAAGATGACATACAGATGACTAAAAGCAAGGAAACCTTACAGCCAAATGAGATAGAGGATAATATAAAAGATGTGAAAGATTCTATAACGAGTGAGATATTAAAATGTATAACTTGTGAAAGAAATTATAAAATTACAGAACAAGAGCTTTTATTTTATAGAAAGATGAATTTACCAATTCCTCGTCAATGTTTCTTTTGTCGTCACCAAGATAGAATAAAAAGGCGAGGCCCATACAAATTCTGGGACCGTAAATGTGATCATTGTGGTAAGGATATAAAGACAAATTATGCACCAGAAAGAAAAGAAATAATATACTGCGAAAAGTGTTATCAGCAAGAAGTAATTTAGATAATTAAGAAATGAGTAAGGCAAGACCTTACTCAAAATAAGGATATTTTTAATATATGCAAAATAAAAAACAACAACAAAATAAGAAAGATACCTCATGGAATAGTGTTGCGAGCTGGTATGATGAACTGCTGAAGGGGGATGATAGCTACCAGGCGAAGGTTATACTGCCGAATTTGCTTCGGGTACTTGATTTAAAGAAAGGGGAGAATATTTACGATTTGGCTTGTGGGCAGGGATACTTTGCCAATATTTTTGTTCATATGGGGGCAAATGTAGTGGCTTCTGATTTATCTAAGAATCTTATAGAGACAGCGAAAAAGAATACTAAAGAAAAAATTAATTTCTATATTTCGCCTGCGCACAAAGCACAGTTCTTGAAAGATAATACTATTGATACTATCGTAATAGTTCTAGCAATTCAGAATATTGAGAATGTTGGGGAAGTCTTTGCTGAATGTAAGAGAATACTGAAGAAAGATGGAAGAATAGTTCTAGTTCTCAATCACCCAGCATTTAGAGTCCCGCAGGGTAGTGATTGGTATTTTGCTGAGGGAGTACAGTCTCGTATAATTAGTCAATATCTTTCTCCCTCAAAAATTTATATTGATATGACTCCGGGGGAGAAGAATCCGAAGAGGAAGATAAAGACCATATCATTCCATCGTTCGCTTCAAGATTATATGAAAGTGTTTTCCAAGAATGGATTTGCTATTACGCGTCTAGAAGAATGGATTTCTCACAAGCAAAGTGGCATAGGCCCTCGTCAAGTAGTTGAAGACAAAGCTCGCAAAGAAATACCAATGTTTATGTGTATAGAAATTAAAAAGATTTAATTATTTTAATATTTTAATATCAGCACCGATGGAGTTTAATCTATCGGCGATTTCTTCGTATCCACGATTGATCATATAGACATTGCGGAGGATTGAAGTGCCATTGGCCCCGAGCATACCGATGAGGATTATCATTGCAGGGCGGAGGGCTGGAGGGCAGACTATCTGGGCGCCTTTGAGTGGCGTCCCGCCCTCTATATAGACTCTGTGTGGATCGGCGAGAGTGATGCTAGCGCCAAGTCTATTTAATTCTGTGAAGTATATTGCACGATTCTCATAGACCCAGTCGTGGATCATAGTCTGACCTTTGGCACGAATTGCAATAGGGACAAAGAATGGAAGATTATCCATATTAAGTCCTGGGTAAGGATTGGCGTGGATTTTATCTCCTAAGGCTTTTAATTTAGAAGGGAAGATGTGCAAGTCCACAAGATTAGTTCGTCCATTATATGATTTATAAACTTTAGATATTTTATATTTAAGCCCCATCCTTTTTAATTTCTCTAATTCAAGAGAAAGGAAGTCAATAGGGCAGCGGGTTATTTTAAGTTCTGAGTCAGTGGCAATTGCTGCAGAGATGAACATCATAGATTCAATAGGGTCCTCACTATTGGTATATTCAATATCCATATCTATATCTTTGATTCCGTGTACTATTAGAGTAGAAGTGCCTATACCCTCTATCTTCACTCCAAGCTTTTCTAAGAAGAAGCAGATTTCTTGGACCATATAGTTGGCACTTGCGAATTTGATAGTAGTCGTACCGTTTATCCTTGCCACAGCGGTAAGAATATTCTCACAAGCTGTATCTCCAGCTTCGTACATGACAATGTTTCCTGGTTTTAATTTTTTACTTTCTATTTTGTATTCATTGTTTGTAGTTTTAATTTTAACACCGAGGTCTTCTAGTGCATAAGTATGTGCTGATATTGTTCTTTTGCCGAGTTTGCATCCAGAAGCATGAGGAATAGAAAATGTTGGTAAAAGGTGAATAAGCGGGCCGATAATCATTACGACAGAGCGAGTCTTCACTGCAGATTCTACATTTATTTTATCTAAGGTAAAAGTTGCTGGAGGAGTGACAATGAGAGAATTATTTGCAATCCATTTAATAGAGACGCCAATACTTTCAAGAATTTCGATGACCCTGTAGACTTCTTCGATGCGGGCGATGCCGTGGAGAGTAGTCTTGCCACGATTGAGTAGGGATGCACAGAGAAGTCCAACGGCGCCATTTTTGGAAAAGTTTGTATTGATAGTGCCATGTAGTTTTTTACCGCCAACAATTTGAAAGTCTATAGAATTATTGATAGAGACTATCTGGTGCTCTAATACTTCGCTTATTTTGCCAAGTATCTCAGTACTGAAATTCTGCTCTCCTTTCTCCATTCGTGCAACTGCCGATTGGGAGGTCTCAAGCTCTTTCGCGAAAGCGTCTTGAGTTAGACCTCGACGTTCTCTTAATTCCTTTATAAAATAGCCTATTTTCTGTTGTTCTGTCTCTTTTTTCATATATTGTTTATTATTGTTAATAATTACTATTTACTATTTTATATCATATATGATATAATTGCAAGAGTTATGAATATACAAGAATACGTAGATATAAAAGATTATACAACTCTCCGAGTAGGAGGGCAGTTTCGGTATTTTGTTGTTATAGAAAAAGTAGAAGATTTAGAAAAAGTTTTTTCTTTCGCTAAAGAGAATGATGTAAAAATTTTTATTTTAGGGGGAGGTTCAAACATAGTCTTTTCTGATGGAGTTCTCGATGTCTTGGCTCTTAAAATAGAAATCAAAGGTTTTGAAATTGTTTCGCAGATAGAAAACTATGTAGATATAAAAGTTGGAGCTGGAGAGGTTTGGGATCAAATTGTTTCTCGGACGGTGGGTATGGGTTTGTCAGGGCTTGAATCGTTATCTCTAATTCCTGGAACAGTCGGAGCTAGCCCCGTGCAGAATATAGGAGCATACGGAGCTGAAGTGAAAGACACTATACTTGAAGTAGAAGTCTATGAAATGAAAACAGGGAAAATATTTAATATTTCAAACCAAGATTGTAAATTTGGATACAGGGATAGTATTTTCAAAAATGAGATGAGAGGTAAATATGTGATAGTTGGGGTGACATATAGGCTTGATAAAGTGGCTTCATCTAATTTACTTTCCAAGGCGCTTTCATATCCTGGAATAAAAAGATATTTTATAGAGAATAATATTAATAATCCGACTCTCAAACAGATTCGTGAGACTATTATAGACATCCGTAGAAGTAAATTACCAAATCCAAAAGAGAAGCCTAATTTAGGTTCATTTTTCAAGAATCCAATAGTATTAAATGAGATAGCCAATAATATAAAGAGGCAATACTCAAATGCCAAATTTTATCCTGTTGATAATAACTATACGAAAATCCCTGCCGGCTGGCTTATAGAAAATGCAGGATTGAAAGGGGAATCCTTCGGTAGTGTGTCTGTCTATGAAGAGAATGCTCTTGTATTGGTGAATAATGGTAATGCCACCTGCGAGGATATCATTAAAGCCAGAAATGAAATAATAAAAGTTGTAAAAGAAAAATTTGGAATTGTTCTTGAGCAAGAACCAGAGATAATGTAATTAAGAATTAATAATTACGAATTAAACTAAAAAATTACAATTAAGAAACGGCCGTTTCTTAATTGTAAAACGACTAAATTTACAAATTTAGTCGTTTTAGTTTGTGCCGGAGGGGAGACTTGAACTCCCAAGTCTTGCGACACGCGATTTTGAGTCGCGCATGGTTACCAATTTCATCACTCCGGCAATGCTTGTATTCTAACAGAAAAGCCAGAAAAATCAATTTTGAAATTATTCTATATATGGCGTATAGTAGATGTATGATTCAGAAACAAAATGATTCCCTTTCATACATAGAAATTTCGAAGGAAAATTTGATACACAATATCAAGCAATTTCGAGGTTTGCTGAAAAATAAAGAAAATTTAGGAGGCAAGACCAAGATTGCTGTGGTGGTGAAGTCCAATGCTTATGGGCATGGGGATATGGAAGTGGCGAAGATTACGAGTCCTTATGTGGATTACTTTCAAGTAGATAGTATAGAAGAGGGAGAGAGAGTGAGGGAAGTTACAAAAAAGCCAATTTTAATATTTGGTTACACAAACGATGATGGAATAAAGAGGGCTATAAAAATAAATGCGATTTTAGCTTGCTTTGATTTCGTACATTTACTTAAGATTAATCACATGGGAGGGGTTTTGAAGAAAAAAGTAAAAGTCCATCTAGCCATAGATTCTTATCTTGGCCGCGAGGGGATAATGCCTTCGCAAGTAGAGAATATAATTAAAGAAATAAAAAATTTAAAGAATATAATTCTAGATGGTGTGTATTCGCATTTTGCAAACATTGAAGATACGATGAATTCCACACATGCAAACAGACAGATAGATACTTACCACAAATGCGTGGAAATATTTAGGGAAAATGGCTATGAAAAAATAAATACCCACATCTCTGCTACTTCCGGAATTCTCGTATATGAGAAAGGAGAAAATCTGCACAGTATAGTCCGTCTTGGTATAGGACTTTATGGCTTGTGGCCAAGTGAGCATCTAGAATATTTGAATAAAAAGAAAATAAATTTGAAGCCAGTCATCAGGTGGGTAACGCATGTCGCTCAAGTGAAAGTAATACCTGCCAACTATCCTATTGGTTATGGTCTTACTTATATTACAAAGAAAGCTACCAAGATAGCCGTAATACCCCAAGGTTATGCCGATGGGCTTACTCGTCTGATGTCAAACAATGGAGAATTTTTAATCAGAGGTAAGAAGGCCAAGATACTTGGTAGAGTTGCAATGAATATGACAGTAGTAGATGTCTCAAATATTAAAGATGTAATACCAGAGGAAGAAGTGGTGATAATAGGTACTCAGAATAAGAGAGAGATTACAGTGGAAGATGTAGCTAAAAGAATGGATACTATAAACTATGAAGTAATTACTAAAATAAGTGCATTATTGCCAAGGGTTATTGTATAGTTTGTTTTCGAGAAAAGTAGTATAATTTAATTATAAGAAAGAGATGTAAGATTTCGTCTTGTGTTTCGTCTTAGTATTTAGAGGTCAAAATTATTAATTAATTAATTTATTAAGATATTATAGTATGAAAAAATATAAAAAAAGTGAATTGTTTGCAGTTTCTTTAATTTTAGGGATGGCTTTTTATTTACCTGTTAGTCTTGTTAAAGCAGAAACTGTAAAAGAAAGTAATAATAACGTTCAAATTAATTCTAATGGTGAAGAAGATAATAATTTAGAAGATGTAAAGAGTAAAGATAACAACAGTGAGGATAATCAAGGAGATAATGAAGATAATCAAAAAGAAATTAAAAATCAGCAAGGAGACAACGAAGCAGATAATCAAAAAGATCAGAATGATGATCAAGATGAAGATAATCAATTTGATGGACAAGAACACTTGGGGGTTATGGCTGACTCAGTCTCTAATCTTTTAGAGGTGGCAGATAAAGAAGATGGCGAAGTTAGTGATAAAATTAAAGAAATAGCCAAAGAACAAGATCTTAATAAGGATGAAGTTTCTAAGGAGATAGATCAAATTCACAATAGAAGTAAATTTAAAATATTTTTAATTGGTACAGATTATGAAAATATTGGTCAATTAAGAAGTGAAATGGTGAAAATTAGTGATCAGATTGACCAACTTAATGGATTGTTAGATCAAACAAAAAAAGCAGAGAATAAAACAGTTATCCAAGAGCAAGTTAAAGTTCTAGAACAAGAACAGCAAAAGATTGGGGATTTGCTTGTCAGTAATGAGAGTAAGTTTAGTCTATTCGGCTGGTTTATGAAAATGTTTAGTAAGTAATTTAATCGATATTTACAATACATAAACTAAGTTGCATTTTTAAGAGTTTTGTAGTATTATACGCATTATGTCACAAGATAGACTTTTCAAATTAGGCTGTACTAAATGCAAGCGCATTAACTACTGGTCAAGCAAAAACAAGAAACTCGTCACTAAAAAGATCGAGCTTAAGAAGTATTGCAAATGGTGCAAAATTAATACTAAACACAAAGAAATGAAAAAATAAAACCCTGCAAAGGGTTTTATTTTTTAATGTATATGTGGGCGATGGAGGGGAACCGCGAGTACGCTTTCGGTCACAAGTATTTTTCTGCTGAAAAATCTCGCGACCCCGACTCGGCTCGTCAGCCTCCGTCTTCCGATTCCTCCATCTAAAAAATCTATGATACTATCATAGATTTTTTCCTGCGGGCGATGGAGGAATCGGACCCCCGCCAAAGCGTTTGGAGTGCTTTGTACTACCATTATACTAATCGCCCTTGTGGATTTGAGTATACTATAAATCTTATTTATTTTCCAGTCTTTTCTTTGCATTCAAAAACTTCTTTATTTCTCTCAGAGCCTTAGTTTTTTCTGTATTTTTTCTTGGGTCTATCCAAAGAGTATTGGGGTCGCGTTTGAACCAAGTCTTTTGACGTTTAGCAAAATGCCAAATTTCTGTATAGAGTTTTTCTATCATTTCATTCTTCGCCTGCCGTAGCCTTAGCGAAGGCAGGTTTTTTATCTTTTGCAGATATAGTGCTACATATCTGTATTCTAATCCCAAAGCATTTAGTCTTTTCCAAGATACTCCACTTTTATGCAAATTTTCCACCTCTTTTATCATTCCTTTTTTCATACGGGCGAGTAGGCGAGTCTTGATTCTTTCTTTAAGAATTTCCGGTGGTAGAGTCAACCCAATTTTTAAAACTTCAAACTTATTACTGGATACAAACTCTGCCATGGCAGAGTTTGTATCCTTTGGTCCTAAGCGTGGCTTATGACCGAGAGGGGGAACTTTACCTATTGCGGTAGCTATCTCGATAGCACGGATTAATCGCACAGGATTATTGGTATCAATATTTTTGACTCGGTTTTTATCTAATTTTATTAAAATTTTAAGAAGTTCTCCCGCAGACTTTTTAGAAAGTTCTTCTCTGAGCTTTTTATTTGGGGGAACATTTGGGAATACAGTTCCATTTACTATTGCATCTATGTAGAAACCTGTACCTCCACAGATTATTGGTACTTTGCCCCTACTAATAATTTCTTCTATTTTTTTAAACGCCATTTTTTGAAATTCATTTACAGTAAAAACTTTAGATGGAGAATATATATCAAGTAAATGATGTGGAATCCCTCTCATTTCTTTCTTTGTAATTTTCCCTGTACCCAAATTCATTCCTTTATATACCTGTCTAGAATCAGCAGAAATTATCTCGCCGTTTATTTTCTTAGCAATTTCTACGGCAAGGTCACTCTTCCCAGTGGAAGTTTGACCTAATACAACAATGATCTTATCCATATTTCGCATATTAGCACATTTTATGATAATATATGAGAATTATGGGATTCAAATCATATATAACAAAAAAGGTCCTTCAAATGAAGGGCATGTCTGCTGAACAGGCAGAGAAGATGGCGAAACAGCTTGAAGATAATCCAGAGATCACCAATAGTCTAAAAGCTTTAGAGAGCAACAAAGAAGTCAAAGAACTCTTTGAGAAAATTACAAAAGAAATAGAAGAGAAGAAGAAAGCCGGCACTGCCGAGCAGTATGCGGCTATCCTCGTGATGAATAAATACAAAGCAGAAATTATGAAGCATCGCGAAGCCCTCGCTCCACTTATGAGTCTGATGCAAAAGTAATTTTATTTTTGATATTTTTTCTAAGTTTAAATCGCTTCTGCTAGATCTACATCACTATGATCTATCGGTTTCTTGTTCTTGTAAGTTTTGTAAATAAATATGAAAGTAATTATTAGGATTATAAAGGCACATACGAATGGTAGTGGAGCAGATATGGCATAGACAGCTCCTCCTAGGAGAGGTCCCAAAATCATAGACAGAGACATTAGAGAAGAGAGAATGCCCATCATTTCTCCTTGCTCCTTTTTGTCTGAGAATCCAATTATTTGGCTGTTCATTACGACTCGTAAAGTAGAATTACAAAATGCAGTGATTATCAATCCGAACAAGAAAGCAAATTTGAAAGGCATAGCCATTATCAAGTATCCAATAGCGAAAGGAACGAGCATCCAGACCATCAAGAATGATTCTTTAAAATATTTGAGCCAGACTTTACGAATCATAAAAGCTTGATTGAGAGAAATTATCACTCCTACTAAAGTCATAATTAAGCCGGAAGCTATAACTGTCCAGGAGAATACGCGTGTGATGTATAAAGCAAAAATTGACTGATTGAGAGAAGTAGCAATACCAAAGAAAAGCCACGCTAGATATAGAGGCAGAATATTTTTATTCTTGAAAGCTTTGATGATAGGATTAAATGGATTGAGAGAAATTTTGCCAGTGTTTCTATTGTGGTTTGTCTCTGGCAAGAAGAAATAAGCAAGGATCGTATTTAAAGTTGCCATTATGCCGACAACAATGAAAGGCAACTTCATACTAACGCTTGAGAGGACTCCACCGACAAGTGGACCAATAATAAAACTTATACCGAAGACGGCACCGATTAGTCCGAAATTTTTAGTTCTATCTTTCTGGTCTTTAGAAATATCTACGAGATAATTCTGAGCAGTAGAAATATTCCCAGCCGCCGAGCCGTCGATTATTCGCCCTAAGAAAAGCCCAAAAATAGTTTTTGAAAAAGCAAAGATAAGCCAGCCGACGGCACTAGAAGCTAGACTCACTAGCAAGACGGGACGTCGGCCCTTTCTGTCTGAAATCATCCCAAGTATCGGGGCACTGAAAAATGCAAAAAGAGAAAATACCGCGAAAAGTAAAGTGACGACAATATCTGGGACATTGAATGATTCTACATAGTAGGGAAGGATAGGAATAATAAGTCCAATACCTAAGACGTCCAGAAAGACAGTAGACAGTATGATTATTTTCGGTGAAATATTAAATTTGTTTTGGAACTTTTTTATCATTTATCCAGTTTATCATATTTATCTTATTCTCTATAATTCTTTATTTTTAACTCAAAATTTGGTAGAGTCTATATATATGTCATTATCAATCGGAATCGTCGGCTTGCCAAACGTCGGGAAATCAACCTTATTCAACGCTCTTACGAAGAAGGGTGTGCCTTGCGAGAATTATCCATTTTGTACCATAGACCCATCTGTCGGTGTTGTGGCTGTGCCTGATGATCGTATTTGGAAGCTTAGAGAATTTTCTAAATCAGCGAAGACGATACCCGCAGTTATAGAATTCGTAGATATCGCAGGGCTGGTCAAAGGCGCATCAGAAGGTGAAGGACTTGGCAATAAATTCTTGGCAAATATTCGTGAGGTGGATGCCATACTTGAAATGGTAAGAATTTTCCCATTGAAGAGTGACAGTGGCAATGAGATACTCCACGTGATGGGAGACATAGATCCACTGCGAGATATTGAAATAATAAATCTAGAGCTTATATTGGCTGACTTGGAGACTGTAATAAAAAGGAAAAATAATATTGTCAAAGAAGTAAGAAAAGGAGACAAAGAATTTGTTTTAGAAGATGAAGCTCTTGCGAAATTGATTCCAGTTCTTGAAGCAGACCATCTTGCGAACACGGTAGACTTTAATGAAAAAGAATTAGAGAAAGTTAAACAGTTGGGGCTATTGTCTATGAAGCCATTTATATATGGACTTAATAAAAGAGCCGGGTCAGAGAATCTTGATACAGCCAATCCTGAAATTTTCAAAGAGCTGACAGATTATATAGAAAGTATGGGTTCAAGGTTCGTGGTGATAGATGCAAAAGTTGAAGATGAGCTTAAAGATTTTGAAGGTGAAGAAAAAGAGATGTTTAGAAAGGAATTAGGAGGAGAAGATGATGGAATAAACAGTTTAATAACAGAAGGGTATAAACTCCTAGGTCTTGATACTTACTTTACAACAGGAGAGGATGAAACAAGAGCTTGGACTATTAAGAAAGGTAGTACGGCCCCTGTGGCCGGTATGGCTATTCACACTGACTTTAAAGATAAATTCATCCGTGCCGAAGTCGTCTTTTGGAAAGACTTACTTGAGGCTGGTAGCTATGCCGAAGCCCGTGCCAAAGGAAAAGTCCGCACCGAAGGCAAGGATTATATAGTGAAGAATGGGGATGTCATAGAATTCAAAATTTAAATATATGTTTAAACGAATTTACTTTTTCTTTTTTACTTATATGGCAGCAATGTTTTTCTCTCAAACATTGATTGTCTTTTGGTTATCTAAAAATGGTTTTGATTTTTCTCATATTATAATTTTTTTCGTTACTTCTTACATAGTAGCTCTCATTGGTATTTTTGTTTTATCAAAAATAAAAATGAATTTGAAACCCACCATTTTACTAGGGGTACTTTTGAGTGCATTAAGTGTTGCAGTTTTAATAAAAATATTTAGTGTGTATCAATTATATTTTTCTGCTATTCTTACAGGATTTAATGTTATTTTCTTTTGGATCCCTTATAATATTATGCATTTTAAGTTTAGCAACGAAGACAAAAGAGGGCTCAATAGCGGGATTTATTTTTTAGCTACTCCTATTATAAGTATGACCTTACAGCCCTTGGCTGGTCTAGTGGCAGAAAAATTTGGATTTGAAACTATGTTTTTCATTGGCATAGCTATGTATCTTATACCAATCTTTTTAATTAGATTTTTACCAAGCTTTGAAATAAAATTAAATATTATAAAAGAATTTCGAGAAAACAAATTTAATTGGTCTACTTTTTTTCAAGGATTTGCTTCTAGGGTAAATTGGACGCTTATTCCAATATTTACTTTATTTTTTATTAAATCACCTAAGGCCTTCGGTAGTTTTTTTGGATATTTAGCAATTATTACTGCTATAACTTCTTTATTTAATGCAGCAATATCCGACAAGATGAAAAATAGAAAAGTATTTTTCTATTTGTTTACTTCTATCGCTGTTTTAAGTTTAGTGCCGTTAGCTTTTGTAGAAAACATTTATTATTGGGCTATTTTTGCTGGCATCACTAGTATGTGTATGTATTTAGCTAATCCTTTTTGGCTTGCGTTTAATCTGGATTATTATAAGGAGATAGGAGTAGAAAAAACAATAATTTTAAGAGAGGTCTTTCTAAATGCGGGATATATTGTAGCCTTATTGATAGCAATTTTAATTTTCTGTATCACTTCCTCTACGAAGATAAGCTTATTGGTTGTCTCTTTGATAGCTTGTATTTTGCCATTGGCCTCTTATTTGCAAGGAGTTTATAAGAATAAAAATATTTGATTATGAAAAATAATTTACAAAAATATGCAAAAATTCTTAAAAATGGCGGAGTGGGGGTCATACCTACGGATACTTTGTATGGATTGGTGGGGAGTGCATTTTCTAAGAAAGCGATAAATAGGATTTATAAAATTAAAAAAAGAAATAAAAGCAAGAAATTAATAATTTTAATTTCTTCATTAAGCGATTTAGAAAAATTTAAGATAAAAATTAGTGAAGAAGAGGCCAAAATTTTGGAAAAATTTTGGCCGGGGGAAGTCAGTATTATCCTGAATGATACAGCTTTTAGATTTCCAAAGAAAAAGTCTTTATTAGAAATTTTGAAATGTACAGGTCCACTTGTCGCCCCAAGTGTAAATAGAGAATGTGAAAAGCCAGCAGAAAATATCAAGCAAGCAAAAGGATATTTTGGGGATACTGTAGATTTTTATTTACCAGGCGGAATTTTAAAATCTGAGCCTTCTACTTTAATAAGAATAAAAAATGGCAATATTGAGGTATTGCGACAAGGAAAGGTTTTTTTGGTATAATAAAGCCATTATGGAAACAAATATAAACACACCAAAACAATCGAATTTTGTGAAAGTATCTATTATCGTTGCTATTGTGGTCGTTATGAATCTGTTCTTTAATTATGCTGTATCTTTGGTTTATAAGGAGCCAGTAATGGATTCTTTTATCAAGCCTACGCAGGTAGTAGAAGCTATAAAGACTAAAGACCAATGTATCTCTGTCGGAGGTCAGTGGAGCGAGAATGCTTATCCTGATCCAGCTCTCAAAGGTAAAACTCAAATAGAAGGTTATTGTAATGAGAATTATACAAAACAGCTCAATTATGATGCTGCTCGCAAAGTATATGAGAAGAAAGTATTTATTACTCTCATAACTCTTGGAGTCATATCTCTAATTTCTGGAGGATTCATTGCTATCTCAATCCTCTCTATTGCATTCGCTTGGGGCGGAGTACTCTCACTCATTATTGCCTCAATGCGTTACTGGTCACAAGCAGATAATTTAGCCAAAGTGGTAATCCTCGCTATTGCTCTCGGAATCTTAATCTGGCTTGCAGTAAAGAAATTTAATAAGTAAAAAATAATTTAAGAAAAGAGAAATGCAAAATTACGATCATAAAAAAATTGAAAAAAAGTGGCAAGGAGTGTGGGAGAAAAGTAAAATCTATGAAGCCAAGACTGGAGGTAAGGGGAAACCATTTTATGGGCTTATAGAATTCCCTTATCCATCAGGTGCTGGGCTTCATGTAGGACATATACGTAGTAATACTGCTATGGATATTATTACACGTAAGCGTCGCATGGAAGGCTACAACGTTCTTTATCCAATTGGTTGGGATGCTTTTGGTCTGCCGACTGAGAACTATGCTATAAAGATGGGGATAGAGCCAGCAAAAGTCACTAAAACTAATACTGATATTTTCCGTAAACAGTTGAAATCTGTCGGTTTTGGATTTGACTGGTCAAGAGAGATAGACACAACGAATCCAGCTTATTATAAATGGACTCAATGGATATTTTTACAAATGCATAAAAAAGGGCTGGCTTATAAACATAAAACAGAGATAAATTGGTGCGAGAAATGCAAAATTGGTTTAGCCAATGAAGAAGTTGTAGCAGGAGTTTGTGAACGTTGCGGGGGCTCTGTGATTAAAAAAGAAAAGGAGCAATGGATGCTTGCGATTACTAAATATGCAGACAGACTCGATAAAGATTTAGATGATGTAAATTATTTAGAGAAAATAAAAATTCAACAGAGAAATTGGATAGGCAAGAGTGAGGGAAGCGAAATAGAATTTAAAATTTCATCTAGGCAAGGCCTAGCTGAAAAAATAAAAGTATTCACAACTCGTGCAGATACTATTTTTGGTGCGACGTATGTGGTGCTTGCTCCGGAGCATGAGCTAGTCTCAAAGTTAAAGTTACAGATTTCAAATTGGAATGAAGTAGAAAGTTATATTAAAGAAGTTAAAAATAAACCAGACATAGAAAGGACAGCGGAAGATAAAGTAAAAACAGGTATAGAATTGAAAGGGGTCAAAGCTATAAATCCTGCAAATGGGGAAGAAGTCCCTGTCTGGATTGCCGACTATGTACTTGCGACTTATGGGGCAGGGGCGATAATGGCGGTTCCACAACATGACGACAGAGACAGAGAGTTTGCTACTAAGTTTAATTTGCCAATAATAGATAAGCCGCTAGTAAATGCTAAAGAAATAACAGATAAAGTCGGAGGGAAAATTGTTACGAAGTATAAATTACGTGATTGGGTTTTTTCTAGACAGAGGTATTGGGGGGAGCCGATTCCTATAATACATTGTGAAAAGTGTGGCTATGTGCCAGTACCTGAGAAAGACCTTCCTGTATTGTTGCCCAAGGTTAAGTCTTATACTCCAACTGACAACGGTGAATCTCCACTCGCTATTATTTCTAAATGGGTAAATACAACTTGTCCTAAATGTAAAGGTAAAGCTAAAAGAGAGACAGATACAATGCCGAACTGGGCAGGATCGTCTTGGTACTTCTTGCGTTATGCAGATCCAAAGAACAAGAAGGAATTTGCCTCTAAAAAGGCTTTAAAATATTGGATGAAAGAAGGGGTTAATTGGTACAACGGAGGTATGGAACATACAACTCTCCACTTACTTTATTCTCGTTTTTGGCATAAATTCTTGTATGATTTGAAATTAGTTCCTACATCGGAGCCTTATATGAAGAGGACTTCGCATGGAATGATCTTGGCCGAAGGTGGAGTGAAAATGTCTAAGTCACTAGGAAATACTGTAGATCCTAAAGATATTGTTACACTTTATGGAGCTGATACTTTGCGTATTTATGAAATGTTTATTGGTCCGTTTGATCAATCTGTTGCATGGAGTACAGAGAGTATAATCGGTTCACGAAGATTTCTAGATAAGGTCTGGCGTGTTGCACAGCAACTACAGATGAGCACTGATAAGAAATTACAGATCAACACGGATAAAAAATCAGTATCTATCAGTGATTATAATCAGGGTCAATCAGTAAATTTTTCAATAGAAAAATTATTGCATAAAACGATTAAAAAAATAGAAGAAGATATAGAGTCTATGAGTTTTAACACCGCTATTTCTTCTATGATGATTTTAGTAAATGAAATGGAAAAAGCTACAAATGTAAATGAGAAAGATTTCAAAATGTTTCTTCAAATTTTAGCTCCATTTGCTCCGCATATTACAGAAGAGATTTGGCAAAATTTGGATGGGAAGAAGTCTATTCACTTAAGTTCTTGGCCCAAATATGACAAGAATAAGATTATAGATGAAAAAATTATGATAGGGGTTCAAGTAAATGGAAAAGTTCGCACTGAGATCAGTATAGATAAAGATATAGGAGAAGATGAGGTTAAGAATTTAGTCTTGAAAAATAAGGATATTTTGGTTTGGATAGAAGAGAAGGAGGTTAAACGTGTTATTTATGTGAAGGGGAGAATTGTGAATATCGTGGTCTAGTATTATTTACTTTTATTAAGTATAATATAATTATTAATAATTATTACAAGCCGTCTTTGTATAAAACTATGGCGAGCCAAAGAAAAAATGGAATCAAAAAGAATTGAATTTTTCAACAAGTTATCGTTTATTACATTATTAGCTACTATCTTCGTCTCTTTGTTTTTCTTCATACCTTATGTCCCTGTGACTCTTGAGGCTAGTAAAGGATTCCTACTTTCTGTAGGGACGACTTTATCTGTCTTTTTTTGGTTGATTGCAAGACTTGGTGAAGGCAAATTCACAATTCCTCGCGATAGACTTATCCTTTTTGTTGGAGTTATTCCTCTCATATTTTTAATTGCATCTTTTTTCTCATCTTCTCTCTATATTTCTCTCTTTGGTAGTGGTTTTGAAATGGGGACTTTCGGTTCAATGCTCGTACTCTTTGTTCTATTTTTTCTCTCATCAATGTATTTCCAAACAGAAAAGCGTTTATGGTATTTCTTCGGGGCTCTTTTCTTGGGAGGAGTAATTCTTTCAATTTTTGAATTGGTTAATATGTTTGTTGGCTTTGATCGCTTCCTACCGGGACTTTTGCAAGGTATTTCATCAGGGAATCTTGTCGGTAGTTGGAATAACTTCGCACTACTTTTTGGTCTTTTTATTTTATTGTCTTTATTCACATTAGAATTTTTAAAAACAAAAGGAGTATTCCTTATCGTTCAATATTTCTTATTAGTGACAGGAATTTTCTTCCTTATAATTATAAATATTCCACTTGTATGGCTTTTGGTCGCTATCTTTTCAATGGTCATCTTTGTGTATAGTGTTTCTATTCAACATGCAGGAATAAAGATAATTCACGGAGGAGGAGAAAGCAAGAGATTCCCATTTGTGGCTCTTGTTGTGATGTTTGTAAGTCTTGTCTTCTTGGTAGGTAGCAACTCTTTAGGTGGATTAATATCTAAATATGTTAATCTTTCCAACCCAGAAGTTCGTCCATCTATAGTTACGACAGGTCAAATTGCTCTTAAGTCTATAAAGCACAATCCCGCATTTGGTACTGGCCCAAATACTTTCAGCTTAGACTGGGCTCTCTGGCAACCTAAAGAAATAGCTTCAACCATCTTTTGGAATTCTGATTTTAGTAATGGATATAGTACTCTTTCTACTTTTGTTGTTACTACTGGTATCTTAGGATTATTAGCTTGGATTATCTTTTTCATTATTTTCGTAATAAGAGGAATTCAATCTCTTCGTATTGCTCTCAAGGATCCACTGTCCAATTATTTTATTCTGACGACCTTTATGGTCTCTTTATATTGTTGGATTACTTTCGTCATATATACACCCAATATTTTAATGTTAATGTTGGCCTTCTCTTCAAGTGGTATCTTGATCGGAATATTAGTATATAGACAAGTTATAGAAGTTAAACATTTTTCTTTCTTGAATGATCCTAGGAATAGTTTCTTTGCGATTCTTTCTTTGATGGTTCTAATGATTGCTACATTATTCGTCTCATATTTATATGTTGAGAAGTTTACTTCTGTCATATATTTTTCTAAAAGTTTAAATGCTGATAACACGATGGAATCTCTCGTTCATTCTGAGAAAATGCTTGTGAATGCCATTTCACTAGATAAGAATGATATTTATTATCGTACACTTTCTCAAGTATATGTAGCAGAGATTGGAGCTCTCGTAAATGATAAGAATGTATCACAAGATACACTCAAGTCTAATCTTCAACAGTTAATAAATTTTGCGCAGAATTCTGCATCTATGGCTGTCAGTCAGAATCCTAAACAATATTTAAACTATGTCAATTTGGGCAATGTTTATGCTTCGCTCGTAACGTTATCAGTGGACGGTAGTTATGAAAGTGCCGTTAGCTCTTATGCTAAAGCACAGGCTCTAGCACCGAACAATCCATCTATCCTCTTAGCCAAGGCTCAATTAGAATTTGCTAAAAAGAATAACGATGAAGCTCGTAAATTGATTAGCCAAGCCTTAGACCTCAAGCTCAATTACACTGATGCTTTATTCCTATTAGCTCAGATTGAGACAAGCGAAGGCAATACGGCTGGGGCTATCAAGCAAGTAGAACGTGCAGCTCAATTAAATCCAAGTGACTCTACAATCTTTTTTCGATTAGGGTTATTGCGTTACAATAATTCTGATTATACTGGAGCAGTTTCTGCTTTCGAACAAGCAGTCTTGTTAGACAATGGTTACTTGAATGCTAGATATTTCCTAGGATTGTCTTATCAGAAAGTTGGGCGTAATGGTGATGCTCTAATTCAATTTAAAATATTAGATAAAGTCTTGCCAAATAATCAAGATGTCAAGAAGGCGATAGATTCTCTCTCCAATGTAGGTGCTACCGTGGCTCCACTTGCTCCTGTTACTACTAAACCGGTTACTAAAACACCACAAGGACAATAATAGTTTCAATTGAATGCCTAAAAAGATTCTGACATTCTTCAATAGGGAATTTAATGGGATAAACGAAGCCGCCTTGTTACTTGGTGGCTTCGCTTTCCTTTCCCAAGTATTGGGGCTGATTCGTGATAGAGCACTTGCAAGTATAGTAGGAGCTGGTCCCACTTTGGACGTTTACTATGCAGCTTTTCGAATTCCTGATTTTATTTATATTTCTATTGCATCCCTTGCTTCGGTGACGGTCCTTCTTCCTTTTTTGATAAATAAAATGAAAGAGGATAATAATGACAAGGCTCGTCTCTTTCTAAACAATGTTTTTAGCGCTTATATGCTTTTTATGATTACAATCAGCGTAATCATTTCTATTCTAATGCCATATATAGCTTCTTATATTGCTCCCGGTTTTGGAGAATCTCAACTAGCCTCACTCGTTACGACTAGTCGCATTATGCTTCTGTCTCCTATCTTCATTGGCTTATCAAATATGATTGGATCAGTTACGCAATTATTTAGGAACTTTTTTATTTTTTCTTTGTCTCCCATATTTTATAATTTAGGAATTCTATCAGGTATTATTTTTTTATATCCTATTTTTGGTGTTTATGGATTAGCTTATGGAGTGATTCTTGGCGCTGTTTTGCATTTATTGGTTCAAGTTCCTATCGTAGTAAGTCATGGATTATTCCCTAGATTAACTTTCAAAATAAAATGGCGAGAAATTTATAACGTTACCAAGTTATCTATTCCTAGGACATTAGCCTTATCTTGCAATAGTCTGGCTTTCATTGTCCTTATTGCTATGGCTTCCACTTTGAAAGAAGGATCTATATCTTTATTTACATTTTCCTTCAATCTCCAATCTGTTCCTGTTGGAATTATAGGGATTTCATATTCAGTTGCCGCTTTCCCGATTCTTGTCAGATCATTTTCTTTGAATGATATGAATAATTTCATCACTCATATAATAGGAGCAGCCAAGCAAATCATTTTCTGGTCTTTGCCTATTATTGCTCTTATTACTGTTCTGCGTGCGCAGATTGTGCGTGTAGTCTTAGGTTCCAATGCTTTCTCTTGGTCAGACACTAGACTGACGGCCGCTGCTATTGCTTTATTTATAGTATCTTTGATCACACAGAGTTTAGTTCTTCTTTTTGTCCGAGGTTATTATGCTGCAGCCAAGACCAAGACCCCTCTTATTGTCAATGTATTCTCTTCTGTTATGGTTATAATCTTTGCTTACGTTACTCTTTTTATATTTAAAAATTATCCGGGCACTTTACATTCCATTGAATCAATTCTTAGGGTGAAAGATGTCCCAGGGACGATAATGTTAGCTCTGCCGATTGCTTACGCCTTAGGTTCAATATTGAATTTCTTTTTAATTTGGATTATGTTTAAGCGGGATTTCTTGAAGGGGAGAGGAACTATGCTTTATAAAACATTTTTAGAAAGTTTCTTAGGCGCCATTACGATGGGACTTTTTGCTTATATTTCATTAAATTTCTTTAGTTACATTTTTGATTTGGATACATTTCTAGGAATTTTCTTGCAAGGTTTGATCTCGGGACTTATAGGTATCGGGGCTGGTATATTAGTTTTGTATATATTTAAGAATCAAGAATTACTAGATATAGCAAAAGCTCTTAGCCATAAATTATCAAATAAGAATATTATCGCCCCAGAGCAGACAGATTTATAGACAGCCTTTCATTTTAAGGGTTTTTTTGGTAGGATAAGAGTATGCAGAATATTAAACATATCAGGAATTTTTCAATTATTGCTCATATTGATCATGGCAAGAGTACTTTAGCGGATAGAATGCTTGAAGTGACAGGCACAATAGAGAAACGTAAAATGAAAGATCAGGTACTTGACTCTATGGAGCTTGAAAGAGAGCGGGGTATTACTATTAAAATGCAACCGGTTCGGATGGAGTATATTTTAGATAATGAAAAGTATATTTTAAATTTGATTGATACTCCGGGACATATAGATTTCTCTTATGAAGTTTCTCGAGCGCTTAAGGCGGTAGAGGGGTCCATACTTCTCGTAGACGCTACTCAAGGAGTCCAAGCTCAGACGCTTACGACGCTTCAAATGGCACGTGACCTAGGGCTTGTCATTATCCCAGTAATTTCCAAGATAGATTCACCTTTAGCTAGAATAGATGAAGTGAAAATGGAAGTTGCCCTTCTTCTAGATATTGATCCAGATATCATTATGATGGTTTCAGGTAGGACCGGAGAAGGTGTCAGAGAATTACTTTCCGAAATAGTTAAACGTATCCCAGCACCCAAAGAAAATGAAGTGGTAACTTCAAGTGGCCGGGCACTTGTCTTTGATTTCAAATATGACAACCATAGAGGAGTTATCGTTTATGTTCGTGTAATAGATGGCGAATTTCAGAAAGGGAGCTCACTTTTATTTGCTGTATCATCCGAGAAATTTATTTCTCTTGAGGTAGGGACTTTTTCTCCCGAAGAAGAAAGTAAAGAAAAAATAGGAACAGGCGAGATTGGCTATATCGTCACAGGAATTAAAAAGCCAGGGATTGCTTCTGTTGGAGATACTATAACGTATTTGAAAAAGCCAATGCCGGCTCTATCGGGGTATATGAATCCCAAGCCAGTTGTCTGGGCTTCTGTCTATCCTGAGAGTCAGGATGATTTCCCTAATTTAAAACAAGCCTTGGGGCGTCTACGTCTTTCTGATTCTTCTTTTTCTTACGAAGAAGAATCTTCAGGATCTTTAGGTAGAGGATACCGGTGTGGATTCCTGGGAATGCTCCATCTTGAAATAATCGCTGAGAGATTAAATAGAGAGTTTGATTTAGAACTGATAGTAACGATGCCATCCATAACATATAAAGTAGTTCTACGTAATGGAAAAGAGGATACTATTTATTCTCCTCATCTTTTTCCTGATGATGGTAATATCATAAAGGTTTTTGAGCCGTGGGTAAATGTGAAAATTATTACTCCATCTATATATACGAGCTACCTGATGCCATTTTTATATGACCATGAGGGAGTTATCAAAACAACAGAAAATTTTGGAGATAATAGATCCTCCATTGATTTAGAAATGCCCCTTCGCGAGCTCATGAGAAATTTCTTTGATGATATGAAAAGTCTTACTTCTGGGTACGCCTCTATTTCTTATGAGATAGGAGATTACAAGCCGGCGGATGTGGTGCGTATGGATATTATAGTTGCCAATGAAGTTATGCCTGCATTCTCTAGAGTAGTATCTCGCAGAAGAGTAGAAGATGAAGCCAAAACTCAGGTAGAGAAATTACAGAAAATTATTCCTCGTCAACAATTTGCTTTTAAAATACAAGCCAAAGCATTGGGGCGAATTATTTCTTCAGAAGGAGTTTCAGCCTTTCGTAAAGATGTACTGATGCATGGTAGTAAAGTTGTGGGAGGAGGCGACGTGAGTCGTAAGAAGAAGTTACTTGAGAAGCAGAAGAAGGGGAAAAAGAGGATGCAATCAAGTGCAAAAATAAACATCTCTCATGAGGTGTTCTTAAAGATGATGCGAAGTAGTAATGATAAATAAGTTAATTATTTAAACAAAATAGGCATATAAAGTAGTATCATACTGATTATTACCAATATTGAAATTACTGCGAAAACTCTCTCTATTCTCTTTTTATTTTTTTGGCCGAAAAACATGATATAATAATAGCATTAAAAATGTCGGAATTCAATAGGAAAAATAAATATAATTTTTGGCACTCACCATTAGTCCTTATAGTGCTTTTTTGTGTTTTAATTTTATTCATATATAATATTATTGGTTTAATTGAGAAAGAGAGAGAAACAACAGAGAAAAAGAATGTAATATTGTCCAATATAGAGACTCTTCGTAATAGAGAAAAAATATTATCAAACGATATTGAAAAATTAAAGACAGAAGAAGGAGTAGAGGAGACAATCAGGGATAAGTATCAAGTAGTGAAAGAAGGGGAGAAGATGGTCGTGATTGTAGATGAAGAAAAGAAAGAAAATCCTCTTTTACACGAAGAGACTAAACATGGTTTTATAGAGTGGATTAAGGGCATCTTTAATAAATAAATTGCGAGATTAGTTTAGTGGTAGAACTGGTGCTTCCCAAGCATCGGGCAGGGGTTCGATTCTCCTATCTCGCACACTGGATATTTGACACACCTGTCAAGAGTGTTAATATTGACGCGTGTGCTATAATGAAAATAGGTAAGAAATTATTAATTAATATAGTATAATTTATGAAAAAAGTAACAATATATAGCACACCATCCTGCCATTTCTGTCATATGGCGAAAGATTTCTTTAAGGAGAAGGGAGTAGCATTTGAAGATTTTGATGTATCAACTAATCTTCCAAAAAGAAAAGAAATGCTAGAGAAAAGTGGTCAGATGGGAGTACCAGTAATCATCATAGAGAACAAAGATATAATCGTTGGTTTTAATAAACCAAAGATAGTAGAGCTGCTAGGGATTAAGGAGTAGTAATTTATACAATAATATCGTATTATAAAGACACCAGAAATGGTGTTTTTATGATTTGTCCTCGTAGTTCAATGGATAGAATAGCTCACTCCTAACGAGCTGATCCAGGTTCGACTCCCGGCGAGGACACCTTTTGTTTTCTATTTAAATATGATAAAGTAGGTCTAATGGATGAAGAAATGAAAAAGCTTGTAATAGAGAATAATACGATGCTTAAGAAGCTCGTTACTTATCAAAAGTGGAATCAAATATATAAAGTCATCTATTGGGTGATAATAATTCTTTCTGCAATAGGAGCCTTCTATTTCGTCCAGCCATTACTAAGCAGTTTAGCGGGTGCTTATGGAGTAGATACTTCTAGTTTTAGTAATGCGTTGAAATAAAAATGCCTAGATAGCTCAGTTAGTAGAGCATTCGCCTGAAGAGCGAAGGGTCCCCAGTGCAAACCTGGGTCTAGGCACCAGAATGGAACAAATCGGTTCCAAAGAAGATAATGAGTGGGCGTGCGTAAGGCACGCCCACGCTGTTTCGCCCGTTTTCGCCAATGAATTCTGGGTTAGAATTCCCGCCCCGCCTTCGGC
>Ga0172379_10000809_pt1 | contig 72727 bp, 84 predicted proteins | sample GrowelOW334metaG_FD_119756 | JGI IMG/M metagenome (GOLD analysis project Ga0172379, IMG submission 119756) | Groundwater microbial communities from an aquifer near a municipal landfill in Southern Ontario, Canada - Groundwater well OW334 metaG | ecosystem: Environmental > Aquatic > Deep...
ATTAATTTTCCCCGGGCTTTCTCCAAGTTAGGTTCTTGAATTAAAAAATTACTCCCCCCCACCAACCAGGCAACAAATCTGGCTTTTTGCTCCTGACTTTCCATTAAATACTTATGCTCGCCTCTGTCCGCATATAATGCTTTAGCCACCACTGGAGTGTCTATAGTCATAACTTCCATCAAGGGTGTCGATCTTGGCATCTCCAAACCCAAACTGTCAGCAATATCTCTATTTCTAAATTTTTGTAAATCAATACCTAATTCCAAGGGATTATTTCTATCAAAACTCCCGCCCCGAGCCACCACATATCCGTTTTTTTGAAATACTTCTAACATTTCCGCCTCATCAAATGGAGTCTGTGTAGCCATAAAAAATCTTGTATCTCCCGGCTTATAAATCCCAAAATCTGGTGATACTCTAATTACCCGATGAGGCCTAAAAACTTCAGGAGTCTTTGCATCCATATCTTTTCCCGCCATTAATCTAGTATAACAACGAAATATAAGACCTCATTTACTATAAAATTGATCATGTCTCAGCGAATTGTGCTCTTTTCTCAACCCTCACTCTCAGTATTCAAGAAACTCAAAAGCGCCTTGTTTCCTGGCTTTTTAAGTGAAAGAATATTTGCCTACATGCCTTCAGACGGAACTGACCGGGAAGCCAATGAAAAATACTCTCCCATATGGCAAGATTTTGCCAAAAATAATGGAGCAAGCTTTGTTTATATTGATAATTCCCAAAGAGAGGAAAAAGCCGAAAAAGAAAGTCAAAAATTGTTAAGTTCAAATATTTTGGTAATTACCGGCGGCAACACCTTCAAACTTCTACATCATTTGCGTCTTTCAGGGTTAGGAAAAGCAATAAAAGATTTTTGGAAAAAAGATAGAGTTGTTTTGTCCGGATTCAGCGCCGGGGCCATAGTTCTGTCTCCCTCAATTAATACTGCTAAAACTGGGGTAGGGGACGCCAATGAACTTGGGATTACTGACCTAACCAGCCTTGGAATACTTGATTTTGAAGTTTGGCCTCATTACGAATCCAGCCAGGCAGCAGAAGTCGCCGAGTACCGCGCTAAAAGTAATACTGAATTAAAAACCATCACCAACGATGAAATCGTGGTTATTGAGCAAAAATACTAAACAACCTTTCCAACTTTTTAATTATCCCTCCGGCCAATAGGGTAGTATCAAACAAACAATCGATATTTTGACTTTTAGTAGTTTATTTTGTAACATATATCCCATGAATCGGCCAGAAATAAAAGAATTAACTCTATATCCTTGGTCTATGTCGTCAACAGGATATTGGGATGAGGATTCTGGATTATTAGAGTTAGCAAAATATGCTAGAGGTGAAATCCCGGCCTCTGAAATAGCTCAATGGTTGTGGCCACCGGGAATTTACGTTCAAAACTCTGCAGTTATCGAACTAATGGATCATGGTAATGTTTGCCCAGCTGCAGCCTTGGTTTGTGCTCTTGTAGAAGCCCATCCTGTTTGTAGATTTTCCCTAACGGAACAGTTTGGAGGTTTAATTGATATGTTTTTGGCTAACCCAAGTATGTTTCCAAATAACCCTTCAGAGTTTCCTCCAGATATCATTGTAAGGTTTGCTGAGTAATCTTTCCAACTTTTTCATTTTCACCTCCGGACGGGTAGGGTAGGGGATAGGGTTTAAAATCTTTTGTATTGTATAATCAGCCATGAACCAAAAAACGCCTAAACCCCCCAAAGTCGTCGTTAACCAAGACACCTGTATTGGTTGTAACACTTGCCCCTTAGTGGATCCGGAAACCTTCGAGTTGGACGCAGTCAGCTATAAAGCCATCGTCAAAAAACAACCTGAGGTGATTACAGAAACGTTAAAGTCAGCCATCGCTTCCTGTCCCGTTGGTGCCATATCCCTTGATAATAGTTAATGGTCCACAAGTTCATTCTCGCCCTCGCACTTACCCTTACCTTGTTAATTGGCGCCTACGCTGGTAATCGTCGGCCCCTCAAATCTCAATCGCCCCCGATCACAATTAACTCTTCAGTCCCTCGTACTACCAAACCATTAATTGTTCTCTACACCACCTCCGGTTGCTCCAATTGCCGGGTTTGGGAAACCGCCCTATACCGCGCACTTTTTGGTCTTCACCAATACGTAACTTTTACTCCCCAGTTTTATTTCCAAAAAACTAACGACCTTACTTCTTATTGTCTCTCAACTCAACTCGATCCCTCTCTTTGTCCCAAAATTTACTCCTATTATGGCTATAACTCAGTCGACTCCTGTCGCACCGGTCTTCAGCAAAAATTTACCTCCTGTCTTGACCCCCGTAATTACTTAACCTTCCCTTCATCCAACAACACTTATTACACCAGCCGTTCGCGCACTGTCGCCTCCCAAAACCTCCGTTTTCTCTGTGCCAAAACTCTATTGTCTTCCCAAACATGGTGGCAATTTTATTTGTCCACCGTCAATTCCTGTGACCCCTCAGATTTCGATACTTGTTGGCCTCAAAAATTAACCGAGTTGTCTGAAAATCCCAATCTTGTCGTCACTTGTTTCAACAATCAAAGCCAAAGTTTACTCAAAAATCAACTCGACTTTATTAATAAAAACCCTCATCTCTCCCTACCCTCATTGCTTATCAATGGCTCTCCCGTTGAATTAACCCAAGATCTAGCTAACCCTGTTGCTCTTAGGTCTATAATCTGTAATTCATTTATCAATCCTCCCGCCGCCTGTGAACCCTAAACTAAATTCTCACCAACTCCGTTCTCTAAACCCTACCGAAGCCAAGTTGCTCTCGCCCAAACTAAAACGCAATCCTCTGGTTCTGGTTTTGGAAAACATCGTTGATACCTACAACATTGGGTCCTTTTTTCGCTTAGCCGATGCCCTGGCCGTTACCAAAATTTACTTGCCTCCCTGTGCCGTTACACCACCAAATTTAAAAATTCACCGCTCATCGGTCGGCACCTGGAAACTGGTCGATTGGGAGCAATACACCGACATTAAATCATGCCTAAGTTCTTTACACTCCGCAGGGTACACCTCCTACGCCGTTGAACTGGACCCTAAAGCTACCTCCTATTTAAATACTAAGTATATGTTTCCCGCGGCGCTAGTTTTAGGCTCAGAGAGTTTGGGTATAAGTACTGATACTCGTAAGTTATGCCATCACTTGGTGGAAATTCCCCAATGGGGTTTTAATCAGTCGCTAAATGTTCTCGTTGCCGGTGCCCTCGTTGGCTACAAAATATTAGAATCTCAACCTTAATCATCTTACTTAAGTACGTTATTTTTTAGATACTAACAGAGTTCTTCCGTCTTTTCTCTTCCCAAACACCCACTCTCCTTCCGGTTGCTGCTCACCTCCACACCCCTCAGGACACCTTTCCCCAAAGCAATAAAGGCCAAAAGAATAGGAAAGTGGTTCCCTTGATTCTGTTGCCGTCCAAAGTTTGGTTTCAAACACTCTTTGGTAACCATTTACAACTTGGGACAAACCGACAAACCGAATATATGTTTCCTTTCCATTAATTAATGAATCCCTAGTTATGCCTACACCATGTTCTAAAACCGGTCTAATTCTCGGACAATGAGCACAACCCTGAGGGGCACCTACCACATTAACTGTCGTCCCACCAACATCTATTTGTCTGGCTTCAATTGGCATACCTTAGTATATCACTGCCATTCATTTGTGTATATTATGTAACAAAATACTCATCTAAAATGCTCTCTAAATGTTCTCGTTGCTGGAGCCCTCGTTGGCTACAAAATTTTGGAACATAAATCTTAACTTAAATTTTACTGACCTGCCCTAACTATCCGATTTAAACCACCCATCAGCCAAACATAGTCCACCCAATGTTTTTCGGTTGGCATTTTACTCCCTCCACACCCTTCCGGACAAGCCTCATCCATACGATAATTTGCATATATGCGAACAACAGGACTTTCAGATTGTCCCTCCACTGCTCCGCTTGTAACTAGAAAACGTCTACCCCTCTCAATCCGATGCCAATCGTCAATAAAGCTAACACTAACTCCCTGACCCCCAGTTAAATCGTCCTTCCACTTTCCTACTTCTTTATCAACAACAGCTCTCGTTTTTGGGCAATCCACACAACCCTCTGGCACTCCTGAAACATTAACCGGAACCTCACCAATTACAATTTGTCCTGGTATTTCTTGCATGCCTTAGTATATCACTAACAGTCATTTTGAGTATATTATGTAACAAAATCCTTGAGTCTAAATCTAGGGGTATCTTAATAAACTAACTTAAACTCGAACGACAAATTGTCGATGTGACATAGGACTTCTACACAAAATCCAGCTACCATCCGATTTTTTTTCTCCCCTACATCCCTCAGGACAACTTTCCGTAAAAGCAAAAGATCCAGTGAAATGGCTAAACTGTTCTCTAGAATCTGAACCAATCCAAGACCTAGTTTCAAACGTCTTCGATCCAGCAACGGCTGCTTCTAAACCACAAAATCTAATACAAACTTGTTCATTAATTACTCGGGGTCCTACGGTAAAGCTAATCACATCTTCTAGAACCGGTTTTAATCTACCACAAGGAAGACAACCCTCTGACACACCCACAACTTTAACTATCGTCTCATCAAATTGGGTTTGCCTGGCTTCTTTTGGCATACCAAAGTATATCACTCGTGTTCTATTAGTGTATTTTTGTAACATAATGCTCATCTAATCATCTATTGTTATTGATGGGGCAGTTTAGTTCTGTTACAATGATCTGCGCTACGAATTAATATAATATGTCAGCAGACTCTACCTATACCAGTGAACAAATCGTCGTCCTAGAGGGCCTAGAGCCCGTCAGAAAACGTCCGGCCATGTACATCGGCTCTACCGACACCCGTGGTCTTCATCACTGTGTCTCCGAATTAGTCGACAATAGTAACGATGAAGCTCTGGCTGGTTTTGCTAAAAATATCTGGGTCTTAATTAACGCCGATGGTTCCATGACTGTGGCCGATGACGGTCGGGGAATCCCCATCGACAACATGCCCAAGTACAACAAACCCGCCGTCGAAGTTATCATGACCACCCTCCACTCTGGAGGCAAGTTCGAAGGTAAAGCCTACCAGGTATCCGGCGGTCTTCACGGCGTCGGCGCCGCTTGTGTTAATGCTCTCTCCACTAAATTCTTAATTGAAATCAGGCGCGGTGGCAAAATCCATTCCGTTGAGTTTTCTGCTGGAAAAGTCACCAAACCCCTAAGCATCGTCAAAGAATCAGCCAACATTCATCTTCAAAAAATTCTTCCCAAAAACATTACCGGTACCACCACTACCTTTATACCCGACCCGGAAATCTTCAAAGAAACCACGCTATTTGACGCCAAAACCATCATCAGCAATCTCAAGGACCGGGCTTATTTAACCTCCAAAATCTATTTTCATTTCTATGATCTGCGCCATGCCATCGTCCGTCACTTTTACTACGAAGGCGGCATTTTGTCACTCCTACGCGAAATCAACAAAAATAAACTTCCTGTCCATGCCCCCATCTATCTTCACCGCCAGGAAGACGGAGTTGATGTAGAAGTAGCCATCCAATACAACGATTCTTTCCAGGAAAACACTCCCTCCTATGTCAACATCGTCAATACCCGCGAAGGCGGTACTCATTTAACCGGCTTCAAAAACGCCCTCACTAAAGTTATCCGTGACTACGCCACTAAAAAAGAACTTATCAAAGCCAAAGACGACGCCATAACCTCAGAAGATACCAAAGAAGGCCTCACTGCCATAATCAGCATTAAAATGAGTTCCAAGAATTTACAGTTTGAAGGTCAAACTAAAGGTAAATTGGGCAATTCCGAAGTCCAGCCTTTAGTTTTCAAAGTCACCCGCGAAGAACTGGAAATATTTTTTGAAGAACATCCCGATATTGCCAAAACCATTGTTGGTAAAGCTGTGTTGGCTATCCAAATTCGCAAAGCCGCTAAAGCCGCCAAAGACGCCATTATGCGTAAGGGTATTTTTGACTCCCTTGGGCTTCCGGGTAAACTAGCCGATTGTCAAAACAAAAACCATGCCGATTCCGAACTATATATTGTCGAAGGCGACTCAGCCGGAGGTTCCGCCAAGCAAGCCCGGGACCGTAAGTACCAAGCCATCCTGCCTCTGTGGGGTAAAGGCCTCAACACCGAAAACATGCGCCTTGATAAAATTGTCGGTTCTGAAAAATTCAAAGATTTAATAATCGCTTTAGGTATGGGCATAGGGGATAGTCTCAACCCCGAAAAGCTCCGTTATCATCGGATTATCTTAATGGCCGATGCCGACGTTGACGGTTCCCACATCAACACTCTCTGGTTAACCCTAATATTCCGCCATTTGTCCTATGCTGTCCAAAATGGTCATGTCTTTATTGCCATGCCCCCACTTTTCCGCATTAAAAGTGGCAAAACCATCAAATATGCTTACACCGAAGAAGAGAGAGACACCATTCTTAAAACGCTCGATCCGGGTTCCAGAGTAGACATTCAACGTTATAAAGGTTTGGGAGAAATGAACCCCGAGCAACTTTGGGAAACCACTATGAATCCGGCCACCCGCCAGCTCAAACGCATCACTATTGGTGACGCTGTAGCGGCCGACGAAACTTTCAGAATGCTTATGTCTGAAGAAGTTCCCCCCCGCCGCAAATTCATTACTACTCATGCCCATTTGGCTAATTTAGACATCTAATTAAGGAATTTATTTATTTTTTAAACAAATGAATACAAAAAATTCAGAACCAGCACCTTATTCTCCCGCTCCAGAGGAAGGAGTAACCGAAAATCTTTATAAATTTCAGGATTTGATAGGCCCAGACAACCTTTTAAAAGCGGTTATAGCCGGAAGAAGCGAATCTTTTCTAAGAAAAACTTTAAAATGGACATCTGATCCAACTGAAAAACAAGCGGCAGGCAATGCTTTGGTACAACTTTTATCAAATTTTTATTTAGAATCAGCCCAACACAATAGTAATATTTCTGAGGCTATGCAAGATACCAGGCGATTTGTAACTCACTCAATAAATGGAGGTTGGCAGCCAGATGCAACAATCCAATCATTAAGTCAGCCACCAATAGCTTCCCCAACAATTTAAATTTATGATTTTTCACCTTATTACAACTTTTTTGAACTCTTGGTTTTCAGTGTTGAAATAAAAAACAATGCCCCAAGATAAAATTCACATACCACTACCGCTAGGGCGAGTCATCGAAACTGACATCGTTCCCGAAATGGAGCGCTCCTACCTTGATTACGCCATGAGCGTCATCGTCTCCCGAGCCCTGCCCGACGTTCGTGACGGCCTCAAGCCCGTCCACCGCCGCATCATTTATGCCATGCACAAGCTAAATCTGACTCCGGGTGGCAAATACGTCAAGTGTGCCGCTATTGTCGGAGACGTCATGAAAACCTACCACCCTCATGGTGACATGGCCATTTACATGACGCTCGTCCGTCTGGCCCAAAGTTTCTCCATGCGCTACATGTTAGTTACCGGTCAGGGAAACTTTGGCTCCATTGATGGCGATCCGCCGGCCGCTATGCGGTACACCGAAGCCCGCATGAGTAAAATGACCCCCGAACTCATCACCGACATTGATAAAGACACCGTCGACACCATGGACAACTATGACGGTACCACTCAAGAACCAACCGTTCTACCCTCCCGTGTTCCCAATCTGCTTTTAAACGGGGCCGAAGGTATTGCCGTTGGTATGGCTACCCGCATTCCGCCTCACAACTTAGTTGAGCTCTGTACCGGACTAAATCTAATGTTAGAAAAAGCCAAGCTGGAAATAGTTGACCAAGGTCCACCCAATTTCCCACCCTCCCTCACTACTCTGGAAAAGATTTTTGAACCTATCCGGGCTCTTTCTTACGTCCGTTTCAATTTTGAAACCGAAGCCACCATCGACGATCTTCTAACTGTCATTACCGGTCCCGATTTCCCCACAGCTGGCGAAATTTATGGAAAAAAAGGCATTGTCGAAATGTATAACACCGGCAAAGGCAAGTTTACCTTAAGGGGTAAGGCCGCCATTGAAGAAACCAAATCCGGCAAAATCCGCATCATCATTACCCAACTCCCATATCAAGTCAACAAAGCCGAGCTCGTTAAAAAAATTGCCGACCTGGTCCGGGACAAAAAAATCAGCGGCATATCTGATTTACGTGACGAGTCCGACCGCCATGGTATTCGAGTCGTTGTCGAACTTAAAAAAATTAGTAAACCCAAAAGTATTTTAAACAAGCTCTACAAATTTACCTCACTCCAAACCAGTTATTCAGCCAATCTATTGGCACTAGTTGGTGGTGTTCCCCAAACTCTCAATCTCCGCCAAATTCTTTTGGTATATCTGCGCCATCGTGAAGCCATCGTCCGCCGCCGCACCATCTACGAGCTCAAAATCAACTACCAACGAGCCCACATTTTGGAAGGTTTAAAAATTGCCCTCGATAATCTCGACGAAGTCATCAAAACCATTCGCGCCTCGGAAACCAGCGAAACCGCCAAAACCAATTTAATGTTAAAGTTCAATTTTACTGATCTTCAAGCCGACGCCATTTTAGAAATGCAGCTTCGCCGCCTGGCCGCTCTTGAACGCCAAAAAATTGAAAACGAATACAACGAGGTTAACCAAACCATCAAAGACCTAACCGCCATTATTAAGGAACCAGACAGAATGATCAATGTCATTAGGGAAGAAAACAAGGAAGTAATGGACAAATTTAACGATCCACGTCTTACCAAAATCTACGCCCGGGAGCTCGAGGATTTCAGCGAAGAAGACCTCATCCCCAAAGAGCCAACCGTCGTTTTGTTTACTAAAAGCGGTTACATTAAACGCGTCACCAAAGACACATACCGCAGTCAACACCGAGGCGGTGTAGGAGTCGTAGGCATGGCGACCAAATCCGAAGATGAAGTCGATTGTATAATGTCCGTCACTACTCACGACAAATTGCTATTTTTCACCAACCGCGGTCGAGTTTTTACCACCCGGGTCTGGGATGTCCCCGAGTCAACCCGTCAGAGCAGAGGAGTTGCCGCCGTCAATTTAGTCAATACTGTCCAAAGTGAACAAATTCAGGCTATCTTGTCCTTACCTGCGGGCAAAACTGTTGGTAATCAATACATCCTACTAGCTACCAAAAACGGCGTCGTTAAAAAAACTCTTCTTAGTCGCTTTGAAAAAATTCGTCAAAACGGGCTTACTGCCATTAATCTTGACGAAGGCGATCATCTGGTTTGGGCCGAAACCACCACCGGGGACGATCAGGTATTCATAGTATCTCATCAAGGTAAATGTATCCGTTTCCATGAGTCCGATATTCGCCCCATGGGCCGCCATACCCGAGGGGTTCGGGGTATTACCCTAAAAATTGGCGATTATTTAGTGTCTTTAGACGTTTTACCCTCAGTCCGCACTCCATCTTCCAAAAAAGACCCTCACTTTTACCATCTTCTAACTGTCACCGAAAAAGGCATTGGTAAACGTTCCGATGTTTTCCTCTATCCGCTTCAAAAACGCGGTGGTATGGGTGTAAAAGTATCCCAGTTAAGTGATAAAACCGGCAATGTGGCCACAGCCAAAGTCGTTACTGAAAACCATCTTCAGGCAATTCTTATCTCCCGCAAAGCTGTCACCATTAATTTACCTCTCAGCAACATTCCGGTCCTCAACCGCAGTACCCAAGGGGTAATTTTAATGAGGCTCAAGGACGCCACCGACCAGGTTTCTACCATGACTGTAGTTGAAAAAGAAGTCGAGGAACCAATCAAGTAAGCTAACATATCCTATATAATATTCTTCTAAAGTACTAGTAAAATAAACACGGATTTGGCAGTCTGGGTAGGGGAGTGCTAACAAGGCTAGATTTTTAGATTACCCCCATAAATAGGGTATAAATTACTCCTTCAGAAAAATGATAAATTTTACATCCTTTTCAAATGGTTATTACCAAACTTAGGCCAATATCCGCATTATCCTTTACACACCTATAACTTATCAGTTTTTCTCCCTGTATTACAAATAGTATCGGCTACTAATTTTGTAAATCATTCACAAGAGGGTAGGGGAGTGTTGGTATACTACTCCAACTATGCCCATCGAAACCATTGTTTTAGCTACCCGTAATCCCGGAAAAGTAATTCAATATCGGCAGGCACTAGAAAGCCTAGGTATAAACGTATTAGGTTTAACTGAATTAGGAATTAAAGGAAAACCAACCGAATCAGGCGATACCGCCGAAGCCAACGCCGCAATTAAAGGTCTCTTCTATTCTGCTCTTACCCCCTATCCTGTTCTTACCGAAGATGAATCTCTGTTAGTTGATTTTCTACCGATCGAACTACAACCCGGTGTTCGTGTTCGCCGTATTAATGGGGAAGATGAAGTCACCGATGACCAACTATTCCAGTATTGGAAAGAAATAGTTAGCCGCACACCTCCAAGTTTAAGAACAGGTCGTTGGCATATTGCCTATTGCTTAGCTACAGGAGGTCAAATCCTTGGCCAAACAGCCCGGGATGTTGAGGTTAAATTCTTCTATCCTCCTTCATCGGTTAGAATTCCCGGCTGGCCCCTAAGTAGTATTCAGGGTTCTACCGGCAAACCGTCAAGTGAGCGGACTCCAGAGGAAATTCAACAAAGAATTCAAGAAGATGGTCTATTAATTCGCCAAATCATACAAAAGTTAGTTAGTTAACCTTCGGCTAAATAGGGTAGGGGAGTCATCCTTCTTTTTTCTTAAAATGGAACCGGTCGTGAACTTCTTTAAGCCGAGCGTTAGTCACATGGGTATAAATTTGGGTGGTAGCAATATTTTTGTGCCCGAGTAGTTCCTGAACCGAGCGCAGGTCGGCCCCGTTAACTAACAGATCAGTGGCCATTGAATGTCTGAGGGTGTGTGGTGTGGCGTCCACCGGCAATTTGGCCAACACTACATATTTTTTTACAATCCTCTGAATGGTACGCGCCCCAATTCTAACTTTTTTCTCGTCCACAATAATTTCGGTTAGTTTTATATTTCTAACAAAGAGGGGAGTCATCTTGTCCATTCGGCTCCTTAGGTACTCCTCTACTTTTTGGGCCGATCTTTCCGACATAAATACCACCCGACTTCGTCCACCCTTACCAATCACTCCAAATTCGCGGGTTTTTAGGTTAACTTGGTCCCGGTTTAAGGCAACGAGTTCCGACACCCGTAAGCCCGACGAAAATAACAACTCCAAAATCGCCCTGTCCCGTTTGCCGTTAGTACTCGATGAAATTGGTTGGTTTAACAGTCGTTCTACCTGCTCTCCAGTTAAAAACTTCAACGAGTGGTCTCTAAACTTGGGCACATCAATTACTTCCGGCTTTAGGCATTCCACACCCTTTCGGGTCAGCCATTTTAAAAATGACCTTAAAGCAATTACATAATAAGCCTGCGTCGTCAAAATCATGTCTTGACCTTTGGTGCCTTTTTTTGTCGTCAGCCACAGCCGCCATTCTTTAACATTTTTTTCATTTAAGCTCTTAATGGTCAGTGGATAATTTTTCGTCGCCATAAATGACTGTAGGTCATTTAGGTAATGCCGATAGTTTCTAACGGTGAGGCGTGACGATCCTTTTTCAATACTCATATAGTCCAAGTACTTATTTATCCATCCCGACAGTTCATTTAAAGTCTCAACTTCCATAGCTAATTATATACTGTGAAGCTTATCTTGTGTTCTAGGGCCTTTGGTGAGGTCATACATATTTTGCCTTATTTACCGCTATTTATAAAATCCCCTTCATAAGAGTAGTCAAGTGGAGGCTCTCAGGCTCAAAACCGGTTTTTGGCAGGCACCTCCTACAATAGGGGTAAAGGAGCCAAATATACTAGTCAACTCCAATTATTTATTTGAAATTTATATTTTATTAATTATTTATTAATTAGTCAGAAACCTCCCTCCCCCCCTCGGAGAAGTACCTCATGTCGCAAAACATACATTGTGCGACGTTATACTTTAAGCCCCAAGAACAGTAGGGAACAAGTCTTTTCTCCACTTTCTTCACACTAAAATTAACTGATTAATATTTATCTAACAAAACAATTACTGGGGTACCCTCTCTTCTCTTCTTACCCACTTCTCTCCAAATTCACATTTTGTAAGTTTTAGAGTTTTCCACAGAACTATATCATTGTATATCACGTATGTGAAATATTTATAGGATATGTGAAAATATAATTATAGGACGTTGTATATTATAGGTCATACTACTTCCCTACCCTAGTCCCCTTGCCTAAAAATTGAGTACTTATTTATTATTTAAATTTATAAATAATACGAAATCCGTCTCTTGACGGAATAATTCAAAAAATATATTACTTCGGTTCCTACCAACTTACAGTCACGATCAAAGAGATTATTACGGCCACCAAAATCCACCCCAAACTCATAATTGATTTTTTAAACAATCTTTCCCGAATCGTCAGTTGTATCAGGCTTATTAATATGTATTGAAACGACACCATATACAAGGAACTCTTAAATACCCCCGTTGGCCAAAAAGACAGTACCATCGCCATTTGGGACATCATCCACACCGAAGCCAAAACATAAGACATAATTGGTAAGTCTTTACCATCATCCGGTAATTCAATTAGCACCGACCAAACAATGTAAGTAAAAATAAAAGGAGTTACCGCCAAAAATATCAGCATGTTTTGCCAAAACCCCAACCGGTACGAAAAAATAACGTCATATACTAAAAACGAAGCAAATAAGGTTACAACTACGCTTACCGTAAACGCCGCCCGGTACAACGGCACAGTTTTATAACCCACCGCCACCATAAACACGTTTTCAATCAAATATATCGTATAGTTCACTCCCCCAAACAACAGCAATATCGGAATATCCCACCACCAAGGCAATTCCAAAACAGAAATAAACATCGCCAGTCCAAAAAACCACATAATCGGCAATATAATCGCCGCCAAGCGACTTTTCCAATCTGAGTAATAAATCAATCCCAGACCGTACCAGGTTGAAAACACCGTCAACGCTAACCCTGTAAATACTCCATATAGTCTGGAATCATAGGGCAATTCTACAAACAACAGAAAGCCTAATGCCTGGATTAAGGTTAAAAATAAAAATTTTGCCCGTTTATTCATTTATGGGCTCCCAACATTGACTGATTCAACTTCATCTAACGCCTCCAGTTCATCAATTAAATCCACCAACTGTTGAGTATCCTCCTGGCTCAACTCGAACCTTGCTCCCAAAAACTTATATCTTTTGCCCAAACTCACCACCCGCTTACCTTGCTCTTCTAAATACTTTTTAATTACCTCTCCGTTTTCCCCCACCCCGTATTCAATCGTCTCCTCAGTCCAGTCACTCATCCCTTTTTCCATCAATTGTAACTCTTCCTCTTCACTCAGCTGACCCTCATAGTCAATAACCCCTACTTCCTCAAACTGGAATTTTACGCTCCCTTCATCCCCCACCGACCCCCCATAAGTCTTAAACAACGACCGAATTTCCCCTAAGCTTCGGTTTTTATTGTCTGTTTCTACTTTTACCATCATTGGCACTCCCCCCGGCCCGTAACCCTCCAAAAGCAAACTCATTAAATTCTTTTGTTTAGATTGGTAATTACCTAGTAACCGCTCAATATTGTCTTTAGGAACGTTTGCTTCCCTAGCCTTGTCCAGGGCCACCTTCAGGTAACTGTTAGATTCCGGGTTAATCACTCCACCTCCAAGTTTTATCGCCCCAATTATGGCCCGGGATAATTTGGTAAAAACTTCACTTCGCTTTTTATCCACCGCCCCCTTGCGATTTTTAATATTGGCCCATTTAGAATGTCCTGACATAGCTGCTGTATTTTAACAAATCGGCCATCCCTCTCCCAATAACCATTTCTACACCGGCTTTAATTTTTATATCTTTCTTAAGCTCACAGTTCCACAATTGGTTAACTTTATTAATTTGTCTTAAATAATTATTGCCCGTTTCTTCCAAGTTATATTTTATTTGGCACAAATTAATTTCTCTATTACTAATGTTGGCTACATTACTCACCCACATTCCCGCCCACACCAGTCTTTGGGCCACAAAAGATCCTAAACCTTTTTGGTCAGTCCCGTTATAAATCCGCCACTCTACCCCTCCCCGGTCAATTGGAGTATATCCGGTAATCACTTGCTTATCCCAATTGTTAAAAATTTCTCCCGTCTCCACTAACCCCAACTCGTCTTCCCTAACAATCCAGCTGCTTCCTTCCCATTTCCACCACAGCCATCTTCCGGGGGACCATTTTTTCCACACCTCTTCCACCACTACCTCTCTTGTGCTACTTATAATTTTATCCGGTAATAAGCCAAAATTGTAAAATATTACTTTGTCCATTAAATTTGTTCCGCCATCGATTTGTTTAACCTTTTCCAGATTTCCGGTTTCATACCACCCCCACCCTCCGGGTACCCAAATTGGTACCTGTTTGGGCACAATCGCCGTGGCCACCATTTTCCGCTTAGGTGACCAATTAACTACCCTCATTCCCCAGTTGCCGTAAACCACTACCAACCACTCTTTTTCTTGGCCCAAACTTTTTATCATAGTCCCAAAAACCAAGGCCATTATCCCCAAAATTATTATTAGCGTCCTATGTTTCGATTTCATATTGTTTTAAAATCTCCCTCATGTTTAGGGGGATTGGAATTTCCACCGCCACCCGGCCCCCATCCTTTGAGCTTACTCCCAAAAACCCCTCATGTAACATAAGCCTCGCCTCTTTGGTTTTCCCATACCACCGATCTCCCACAATCGGCCATCCTAAATAATTTAAATGAACCCGAATTTGATGAGTCCGACCGGTGTATATTCTCACCTTCAGCCAACTGTAAGTCAGTCCATCCTTGCGTCCAATCGCCTCCCTCCAAAACTCGGTTATTGCCATCTTTCCATCAATTTTCACTTTTCTTTTTACTACCCCTTTCCCCCGCCACATTCCAATAGGCATCTCAATCTTTCCCCACCCGCTACTTTTTCCTGATACGAAACACCAGTAATATTTCTCCACCGCTCTTTGTTTAAATTGACTACTATACCAAACTGCTGCCGCCTCACTTAATGCTACCAGCACCCCCCCCGATGTTTCCCTATCAAGTCTGTGAACTATTCCTGCTCGGTACAGCTCCCGGCTCTCAATCACATTTTCCAGTAGCCAATTTTCCAGGCTTAGTTTTCCTGTGTCTCTACCTACCGTCAGCCAACCTTGGGGCTTATACACCACCACACAATCATCTTTTTTATAAATTATTTTCGGTTCTGTTTCCATGTGTCCACAATAATTAGCAATCCACCGGCAACTACGAGCCAGTCCCACCAGTTATTATAACCGCCAATAATCGGTATCCGTAAATTATCAACCACACACCCCGTAAGCCACCTCTGCCACAAGTTACCCGCACCTCCCACTACCATCAACCACCAGCCCGTTTTTCGATATTTCAAAGCACCCATCACTATCAACAACCAAATTATTGAAGTAATTGCCACCAAATAGGGAATTTGTAACCCAAAGGCAATCCCGCAGTTAAGCGCCATAAAACTAAATCTCGTCTTCTTTTTCGCAACTAATACAAATTGTTGCCTCAGGGCGGACGGCCAATCTTTCCGTATCAATCATCTTGCCACACTTTTCACAAATTCCGTACTTACCCAGTTTTAAGCGGGTTAATGCCTTACGCACCTGAACTAATTGCCTGTTTATAAACTTACTTTTTACCTGATTGTCAAAATGTCCCAACTGTTCATCCACATCTTCTTCGGTTGAATTTTCCCTCAATCTGTCCTCATCCCCAAACGGATCATTCTTAACCATTGCCTTCTCTTTTCTTTTAAGTTTAACCGCTTCATTTTCCAAAAACTCCCGTATTGGTTTTAGCAAATTAGCGGGTATTGAGAATTTTGTCATTGCCTTCCTAGCATAAACAATCCCACGCTCATTATCAACGACATAGTCGGTAATAAACCGATTTTTATCATCTCCCCCACTCCCCCTCCCACCAGTACCCAATTTACCCCCATGGCCATAAAATATATGGCATTAACGGCAAAAAACACAAATCCCTTTTTCCCGCTGGCGTACCACGCCCACCGTCGATAATTCAGGCTCAGGTAGCGATAAATCCCAAAACTTACCAAGGTAATCAGTAAGTCATAAAACTTCCCTTGTCCAAATATTACTTGAACCAATTGAATTATCCCGGTTATTGAGTACAAACCAATCATTACGTCTTGGGCCATCGACCATATTTTCCAATCCCGTATCCAGGCCATCCATACAATTAATATCTGGGCCAATACTAGTCCCCACACCGGTTGAAACAAATAAGGACTCCACCAGCCTAGTACATTACCCACGTTTGTTCTGTCCCCCAACACTCCCAATACTCCCCCCAATCCGTAAACAATAGCTACCAGCCAACCCATTCCTGTTACTGCCATTTCGTCATAGTCGGCCTTAAGTCGGCGCCACCAAAAAAACTGAAATCCAACAATTAGTAGAATTCCCGTCAACCATCCAATAAATATTCCCATGGTGCCGATGCTGGGAATCGAACCCAGATGACATTACTGCCACACGATTTTGAGTCGTGCGCGTCTACCAATTCCGCCACATCGGCTTCAAGCTTATTATCTCATGACTTTGTCATTCTGAGGAGCTGGCGACGAAGAATCTCAACTATGAAGTTTCAATTTTCTGACCGTAGTAGTTATTGGCACTCCAGTAAAAGGGCAATTATCCCTCCCCCCAGCTGACTCATAACCATCTATAGTAACCGCACCAAATCTATTGGTTAGCATTTCACAATTTGCTACTGCTTCGGAAGGAACTGTTGTCAATAAAAGTTTCAATACTTCTTCGTACCCAAATGCCCGAATTTCTAAACTCACCCCTAAGCTACCCAAATCTCGTTTCAGTCTAACTTCAACCCCAGACCTATTGTTAACAGCAGGGTTTAAAACATAGTCCGCCAACGGACAAAACGGCCAACAATTATACTTCCCAAAATCACCTTCGTGTCTTGACATGTTTGTATTATATCAAACTATAACTTTCAATTCCGTCATCTCACACCCTACCCCGCTTTTTAAGTAGATTCACCAATCAGGTTTAGCTTCCTATGCTAAAGGATATGCGCTCAATATTACTCTTTGCCTCACAACCTTACAATCAGCTTGTCCACCTGAACTTATAGAGCCTCCCGCTACATCGTTTACACTTCTAATTAACATTTCACACACCGAAGCGTCCTCTGGCGCTGGATCTACGGTTGCCAAACCCAAAACCCCATTTCTTGATAAGTCAACAACTTCAACCTTTAAACCTTTATTTGGAAATGCTCTAACTATATCTTTTCCATTACCACCTAATACCCTTTTTCTTGCTACTAGCCCAAGCGGGCACCAACTTACACATTTTTCTGTTTTTAAACCAATTTCATCTGCCATTTTCCCGATTATATCACTACTTCTTACTCTCTATATCAAAAAAGCTCACTTGTTTGCCGTTAAAGTACAAATTAAACTGCCCCGTTGGTCCATTTCGGTGTTTCTCAATCGAGCAGGTCACTACTTCGCGCACCTCTTCATCCTCGCGATGTAAAAACATGACCACATCCGCGTCCTGTTCTATACTTCCCGATTCTCTTAAGTCCGACAGTCTTGGCTTGCCCCCTCGAGCCTCCATTGCCCGTGAAAGTTGGGCTGCCGCTACAATTGGTATTCCCAGTTCCCGGGCTAAGTTTTTAAGTCCCTGAGAAATCTCTGACACTTCCTGAACCCGGTTGTCCCGCGTCTGCCCATGCATTAGCTGTAAATAGTCCACCAATATAAATTTAATTCCCTTGTCCACCTGTAACCGCCGCGCCTTTGCCCTCAACTCAGTCACCGTTAATCCCGGAGTATCGTCAATATATAGCGGTGATTCGGCCAATATTCCCATTGATTCTGAAATAGAATTATAGTCATCATCCGACAATTGCCCCGTTTTCAGTTTCCAGGCGTCAATCAACCCCTGGCGCACCAGCAACCGATCTCCCAATTCCTCCTTACTCATTTCCAGTGAAAACACACAGGTGGGCAGTTTTTCTTCAACGGCCACGTACCTGGCAATATTCAAACAAAAAGCCGTCTTCCCCACACCCGGCCGGGCCGCCAACACAATCAAGTTGCTATTTTGCATTCCCGCAAGCAAAGTGTCTAGCCCTTTAAATCCTGTTGGTACCCCCCTCAATCCTCCCTTTTGCTTTTGCAGTTCATCCAGCCTATCAAAACTGGCCGTCAGCACTTCTTTCATTGACACTGGTACATTTTTGATGTGCTTTTGGGCCAAAACAAACACTTCCTGCTCGGCAAAATCCAAAAGTTGGTCGGTTGGCAAAGTCTCGTCCAGTGCCTTCTCGGTAATCCGGGCACTGGCAGACACCAGTTCCCTTCGGGCTGACAATGATTGAATAATTCGCCCATAACTTTCCACATTAGCGCTTGTTGGTACCTCATTGGCCAACTCCACTAAAAACGCTCTCCCGCCTACCTTTTTTAATAATTTTGCTTCTTTAAGTTTCTGACTAACTGTTACTAAGTCAATTGGAATTCTCTTCTCATAAAGGCTAAGCATGGCCTCAAATATTTGGCCATAATTATGGTTATAAAAATGAGTCGGCTTCAAAAACTCTGATACTTCAATTATGGCGTCATTATCAATTAAAATCGATCCCAACACACTAACTTCTGCCTCACTAGAATTTGGCGGTGTCCGATACTCAGTGGTCATTTAATATCAGAACTTCCAAACTTTCTGATAGGCTTTGCTGTTCAATTTTTACCAAGCGCACTACTCCGGTATCTGCTCCCAAATCAAACTCATCTTTATATTCAGTCAACACTGCTTCATTTCCCCTAGACCATACTATTAAATGGTTAGATCCGGTGTTCTTAATCAATTCCCGGCTCTTTTTGGCTCCAATTTTTTCTCCCCAGACCAATAACACATCGGCCTCTCCAATTCTTTCCTGCTTTTTTTTGTCCCATTTGTCAGTCAGTTCAGGAACAATGGCTACCTTAACCTCTTCTGCCTCAATAATATATATAGTGCTCTCAGTTCCTACCCTCCAACCCTGAATGTGAAAACCGAATACATCAAATTCTCCCGGTCCCCGAATAATCATAGTTTTACTTTCAATATCTCCGTTGCCATATTCCCCTTCAGTGTATAACCCAACTTTTACATCATTACTCTTATCCAGGTTTTCTTTAGGAGCGTCCACCCAAAGTAAACCATTTTTTGTTCGAATATAGAGTTGTTTGTCAGCACCAATTTCCATAACCAGTATTGTACCATCAAACCCATTTTGTTCGTCTTCTCTGATATCATAACTGTTACAGATGTTTAAAGAAATTACCCTGGCAATTATTCTCGGCGGACTTTTGGGTGTCGGTTTAACTGGCGGCATTATCACGCTTAAAAATCAAAACCGACTCCCCCACTTCAATCAAGTCGCCGCCGACACATTTCCTACACCTGTCTTAACTGTCTCCCTAACCGCCTCCAATCTTACCTCCCCCACCACTCAAGTCTCCCCCACTTCCATTGTTCCCACTCCCCCGCCCACCTCCAATATCGAAATCACTAACTTCAAATCCGGCCAAATTGTCTCAAAAAGTGTCGCCACTCTCAAAGGTTTATCCCCCCCTAACAGTCAAATTATTATCGTCACCCCCCAAGGCAGTGTCATTTCCTCCTCAACCCCCGATGGGCTTTTTGAAATCGATGTTCAGCTTGAATCCGGCTTCAATCCTCTGGAAATTACCTGTATCGATCCCCAAGATGTTACCACCCAAATTAATTTTTCACTTACTTACTCAACCGCCCAAATCTAAATATGACCCACGTTCTAATTCTTCTAATCTTACTCTTACCTTCTACAGTTTTTGCCCAGTCGCCACCTACTCCTACTTCTGACCCGTCTCTCACTCCTACTTCCGCACCTCGGGAAGCTATCGAAGACATTCAAAAAATTAGACAGGCTATCCAGGAAAAAGTCAAAGAAAAACTCTCCGAAATTGGCCAGCCTACCAGTTTTAAAAAGGCCATCATTGGTCAAATTAGCCGACTTAATGTTCCCTCCAGTCTGGAAATCAGTTTCAATGGGGAAACCACTTCTACCTTACTGGACCCGGAAATTGTTTTTATCAATGCTAAAAAAAGTAAAAGTAATCTATCGACTCTCAAAGTTGGGGACCAAGTTTTAGCCCTCGGAGTCTACGACCCCATCACCCAGCAACTTACCGCCAAGCGCCTCATATCCTTTAATTACGAAAAGGATCTTTCACCCCTGCCCCAAACCATTTACGGCACCATCACCGACATGTCCCAATCTGCCAACAGTGTCTTTTTGTCTCTAACTCCTCTAAACGATAAAAATCAGCAATATCAAATTGTTACCGATACTACTACCAAATATCTAGATTCCGCTCTCAAGGCTCAAACCTCACTTAAGTTTGAGGTAGGCCAAAAAATAATCGCCATAGCTAGCAAAAGCGAAAAGTCCCAAACCAGCTGGAAAGCCCTAAAAATAGTACTCAAAACTACTCCTACCCCCGCCGCTCCCGCTCCCTCTCCTTCTCCCTCTCCCACCAATTAGACCATGCTAAACTAATTTGTTATATTTTAATGCCTGTTCATGACTGTTTATAGAAGGCTAGAAGTTTTAGGATTACTTGTCGGTCCGGCCATACTCTCCCCAGAAAAACCGGTTTTTGCTGAAAGAAGGACACTTTTCCCCGGCCTAGAAATATTACATACCCCTTTTGTTTTACGAACTATTCAACCAGATACTGTAACAATATATACTCGAACAATAACAGAGCCCGGTTCAGAAGTTGCTGGCACACTAACCAGAGCCGCAATAAACGCTTCCGCACCTATTGTCGGATTGGCACCCGGTATTCGTTACCGATATTTTTGGCAAGAAGAAACTTGACTCTCAATAATTTGTTGATAAAATACGTCATGACCAAAAACGTCATCGCCTCCCATCATCAGTAACTTGGCGGTGGTCAACGTATCGACCGCCGCAGGGCGGTTTTTTTTGGTATTTTTTAGGTCGAAATTTAGAGCATTACGACAAATTTAGCCTAAAATACCAATCCCGAAAACTTTCGGGGTGGTCATAATTACTTTGTCATTCTGAGTCCGAAAGCTTTTGGACGAAGAATCTCATGGTGGCATTAGCTCAATTGGTTAGAGCGCAGCTCTGTGAAAGCTGAGGTTGCCGGTTCAATTCCGGTATGCCACCCATAGTTGCATTATTCTATAACCTATAATATAATTAACCATGATCAACGAATGTCGTTTCCGTATCTGTGGACCAAAACTCCAGGACGTACCTGAAGTGATCCAATTTGGTGGAAAAACTCCATTTTGTGGAGTATGTCCTCCTCTGCAAGCAGAATGTACTATGACTTGTGGTGAAACTGAATGTGACACCGCCCGAATCATGCTTTTTGCTTTCGGTTCTGAATATCAACCAAGTCCCGCTCAACTATCTGGACTGGTTCTCCATCGCCATACCGCGGTCACTCACCAGCGGGGCGGTAACGTGACCTAAAACTTTTTCCTTTATTTCTCCAAAGCCCCGCAACTACGGGGCTTTTTTAATGCCCCATTTACTACTATTTACAAAAAATTAATTATGAAACAAGAAATTATTAAACCTACAACTGACTCTATCGTCGGCCTATACGAATGCCGGCTTCGAGATAACTGGCCTAAACTCATCTGTGCTGTTGAGGCCAACCTACGTGTATCCCTGGGAGAAATGTCCCTTACTGCCTGGGAGCGAAATAACGGTCAGACCGAAATTGGTAGGCCTTGTACCACTCGGCCAAATACTTACTGTCTCCTCTTAAACCAAGTGACAACTGCTGTAGTAAGGGAGCTTAATCTAACCTCTCCACCAATTCCCACAGAGACTATCTCTGAAACAGAGCCAAATCCAAAACTACTGAATCAACTGGCCATATTGTATGCCACGGACCTCTGGGCAGGCGCATGGAAAGAATTATTAATTGACGCTCAGGGAAATCAGTTTGGCACTCGGGACAACGATGGTAATATTTACCCAGATACTAGGCAAATTATGGAGGAGAACCTCATTGGGTTTGACGATGATTGGCAATTAATTCTTTGGCAACTTGCCTCTCAGGGGTCGTTAACCAGAACGGGTCAACCATTACGTCCCTTTTGGACTATCGATTCGGCCACCCAAGCATTACAGGAGTTTATTAACTCATCAGATCAGTCTGGCTACAATGGTGAGATGATGGTTCTGACAGACACAGAAAATAGACCAATCGGCTTCACTGCTTACACTGTCACAAAAGCCAATAACGGACCCGCTCTCGTTCAAAAAAGATTTCCTTACACTGACCTCTTGCTCCCAGACGATATTTCAAATCAAGTTACTAATCCCGTCTCTTTAGAAGATTTAATTGCCTATCTTTACCCGAAAAAACGTATAGGTCTTTACCTTGATTTTGCCATATCGGAAAAACGACGTGGTCAAGGCCTAGGAAGTCAGCTGTTCGACAAAAGAATAGATAGATTACTTGAACTTGGTGCTGAAGTGATTATTGGGAGAACAATCAAAACTTCCCCTGCGCAATACTATGGCAATTATTTCGCCCGGGGTATGACACCAATTGCCTTCGACCCGCAGAATCCCAATAAAGCTATTTTTGCTGTCTTAAAAGATAATATTATAAAAAGGAACTAACCCATGACTACTAACAATCAAACTCCATTAATAAAGAGAACTATTGAACTTCTTAGTATTCCCTCTTGGGTGGATTCTAAAAATAATGAAGCAAAAATTGGCCAATATATTTTTACCAACTTAGCAAAATATCCACTTCTCAAAGTTGTAAAGCAAAAAGTTGTCGGTAACCGTTTTAATGTTATTGCCCAAAACAGTGGAACAATAGATACTCTAATTGTTGGCCACATTGATACTGTCCAGCCTTCAAGCAATTGGACAAAAAACCCCATTAAGCCAGTAATTTTAAAAAACAAACTCTTTGGTCTAGGGGCTTCAGACATGAAGTCAGGTATTGCTCTTATGATGGAAATGGCTATAAAACCAGGGTTGATACCCAACACCATGTTTTTATTTTATATCGATGAGGAGTATGACTTTCTGGGAATGAAAAAGTTCATTGCCGAATTTGTAGACAAAATTAAACCAAAACAAATCATCTCTCTTGACGGTAATAACCTAAGTATTACTAATGGTTGTCGTGGGCTAATCGAAATTAGTTGTACCGTTCGGGGCCAATCAGGACATGCTGCCCGGCCTAAAAGTGGCCTCAACGCCATCAATAAAAGTTTTCAACTGATAAATGAGCTTTATTCTTGGCTGGGTAGTTTTTCCAATCCTATTTTAGGACCAACAGTAGCTAACCTGGCCTATATTAGTGGCGGCCAGTATCAAGGCTGGAAAAAGGATGTATTACTTTTAGGTAAACAAGGTAATATTATCCCCGATATATGCCAATTTGTTATTGACATCCGTCCTAGTCAAACCAGTCTTAACGCAACTAAGGTAATAGAATTTCTGAATGTTGGGGCTAAAAAGATGGGAGTGAAAATAGAAACTTCCTTAGTCAGACATGATTTAGGAAGCTGGTTAACTGAAAAAAATAATATACCGAACAAAAATAAGTTGCCAAAAAAATATAACCGCGTTGATCAAACTGGCTACATTGATATTCAATTTCTCTGGCAAACTTTTAACCAAACACCATGTTTCACTATTGGTGCGGGGTCACCATCAGTCGCCCACAAACCTGATGAATATGTTGAGATTAGTCAACTAATTAGGCTCGAAAAAATAATCTCATCATTATTTTTAATCTCAACTTAAATGTTAAACTCAACTTATGAATCAAACTAAATTAATTACACCGGTCAAGGGCACACGGGATTTTTATCCCGAGGCCTGGAGGCGCCAGTTATGGTTATCCGAAAAGTGGCTCGAAGTTGGCCGCCTATTTGGCTACGAAGAATATGAGGGGCCTGTTTTGGAGTCCATAAATCTTTATCTAGAAAAAAGTAGTCAAGAAATTTTAGAAAAACAGACTTTTTTAGTAACAGATCGCAGTGGTGACACCTTAGTCATGCGCCCGGAACTCACCCCGACTTTAGCCCGTCTGGTAGCTCAAAGCGAAAAACAGCTTGTTTTCCCACTTCGTTGGCAGTCCTATGGCCGCTTTTGGCGCTATGAAAAACCCCAGCGTGGTCGGGGGCGTGAATTTTGCCAGTGGAACATAGACATTCTTGGCCCCTCATCCCCTTTAGTTGACGCCGAAATAATTACTATCGCGGCCCTCGCCCTAAAAAGTATTGGCATCACTCCCGATATGGCCCAAATTAAGTTAAACGACCGTAACGCTCTTGAAACCCACCTCGCCTCAAAGTTAGGCACTAGTCCTCAGATTACTAAAAACGTCATCCGAGCCATTGATAAAATCGACAAAATGGAGCCAACCGCCTTTTCTGAATGGTTAACAGAGTTGGGTTTAAATACTACTCAAATTGAAATTTTATTGGAAACAATATCTACCCCATCTGCTTCTTTCTCCCCTGCCCTCACCCAAACCTTAAATTCTGTTCCCTCAGAACTAAGGGATTATTTTGAAATTGATTTAAAAATTGTTCGTGGTTTTGACTATTACACCGGTCTGGTGTTTGAAGCCTGGGCTAAAACCGGTCTCAAACGTTCCCTTTTTGGTGGCGGCCGTTACGACAATCTAACTCAACAGGTGGGCGGGTCCATTGCTGTCCCCGGAGTTGGTTTTGCCATTGGTGACATGCCCATTTTAGAACTCCTTTCCGAATTGTCTTTGATTCCGGACTTAACTATCAACCCCGCTCGCGTCCTAGTCACCACTTTTTCACTTGATACCGCCCTTGATTCCTTCAATCTAGCCTCAACTCTGCGCAACTTCAATATTCCTACCCTCCTCTACCCCCAAGCCGACAAAATCGGCAAACAATTTAAGTATGCCAGTGCCAAAAATATTCCCTACGTTGTGGTATTAGGCCCCGATGAAATTAAATCCGGCTTAGTCACCCTAAAAAACATGGTCACAGGTGAGCAGTTTAGCCTAAAGGTAGAAGATATTTCTTCAAATATTTGATACAATATAGCCCATGAAAGCCAACATTCATCCTAAATACAATCAAGATTGTCAGGTCACCTGTACCTGTGGTAACTCTTTTGTCACTGGTTCAACCTTAGACAAAATTGAAGTCGAAGTTTGTTCAAACTGTCACCCCTTCTTCACCGGCCAACAAAAGTTTGTCGACGTTAAGGGAAGAATTGACCGTTTCAAAGAAAAACAAGCCAAAGGGCAAGGATACCAGTCCAAATCCACCAAAGCCAAAGCTAAAAGTGATAAAAAGGCCACGGCTAACGCTTAGCTCGCCATGCCTACAGTAGACCCAAATATTGCCATTCTCGAATTTCGTCCCGGTCCCGGTGGTGAAGAGTCCTATATTTGGCTCCAGGATTTACAAAACATGTACATCCGTTGGTCAAACAAAGTTGGTTGGAAAGTTAATCAACTTGACGATGATGTCATCAAAATCACCGGCCTCGACGCTTACAACCAGCTCAAATACGAAACCGGTACTCACCGTGTCCAACGTATTCCTGTAACCGAAAAACATGGCCGCATTCACACTTCAACTGCTGCCATCGTCGTCCTCCCTCTCATCACTAGTAACGACACTTCCTTTCGCGCCGAAGACGTAGAAATGACGGCATCACGAGCTGGGGGTAATGGAGGTCAAAACGTCAACAAAGTTTCTACGGCCGTCCGCCTGCTTCATAAACCATCTGGCATTACCATTTCAGTCCGCAAGGAACGCTCTCAGCAACAAAACCGGGAAATCGCCCTCGATATACTAAAGGCCAAACTTTGGGCCATTGAAGAAGAAAAACGTAGTTCCCAAATTGGTTCTGCCCGATCAAGTATTGGCCAAGCCCTCAGAGCCGACAAAATCCGTACCTACAATTACGCCAGAAATCAAATCAAAGACCACCGCATCAACAAAGAATTCAATCTCCAAAAAACTCTCGACGGAGACCTGGGTGATTTACTTTTCGAGCTTACCGTCTATTTCGAAGAACTAACCACCGCTCAAACCTAACCGGTTCTTTTTTCCAGTTTTAGCCTAACACTACTTTCTTTTCCCTCGCGCCAAAACTTGACAGTCACTTCGTCTCCTATTTTCTTTTTATTAACGATATTGGCCAAACTCGAATCCGCCTCATCAGTTAATTTTTTGCCGTCAATTTCCATAATTATATCCCCCGCCTCAATTCCCCCCTTAGCCGCCGGACTATTTTCTACTACCTGTTGAACATAGGCACCAGCCGGAACGTCATTTAATAGTGCTGATTGTTTGGTAATCATTCTGTAGGCTACTCCCACATACGGCCGTTCAAACTCACCGGTGGTTTTAAAGTTATCAATCGAGTCTTTGACTAAGTTAATCGGTAAAGCAAAACCAATGTTTTGGCCTTGAGCTGACACGGCTACGTTTACCCCCACCACTTCACCCATTGAGTTAAATAAAGGTCCGCCCGAGTTACCCGGGTTTATCGCCGCATCCGTTTGAATTACGTTATCCAATCTTTCCGACCCATCAGTCGGTCCGCCAGCTGTAATTCCTCTTCCCAGTCCGGATATCACTCCGGTTGTCACGGTTGAACGAAACTCTCCTAGTGCTGTCCCAATGGCAATTACTGTCTGGCCGACTTTCAGTTTATCCGAATCCCCCATTGTCACCGGCACCAAACCGGTTCTCTCAATTTTTAATATTGCCAAATCGTTTGACGGATCTCGATATATTTGGGCTACGTCTACTACCTGGTCTTTACCAATCACCACCCGGTATTTAGCGCTCGCATCCGACACCACATGTTTATTAGTTACAATTAACCCATCCTGACTAATCACAAAACCACTTCCAATATCCTGCTCAACTGGCTGAAGTTGGGTCTGCCCCCTAGGAGCCTGAAACCCAAAAAAATCGCCAAAAATATCAAACCCGGGAAACTGGTCATTTAACACACTTGTCTTGCGAATTGATACCGTTACCACACTTGGTGTGGCGTTTGACACAACTCTGGTTACCACCGATTCCTGATCCACCACTTCCTGTTTACCACCGGGCACCAAATTAGTGCTGTTTCCCCCAGTAACTCTCTCGGGTACTAGCCGGTCCACTACCCCAATTCCCCACAACCTATCCACCACTGCCCCTCCAATCAACGATCCCAATAACGCAACCCCAAATACAGTCCCTAAAATGAAGTTTTTCATATTATTGGCCATCCTTAATTATAATCTATTTGGCAAGCTCTTCAATTGCTCTTATTAGTTGATTATCATCTTTCCAGCTTAATTCTGGCTGAACTTTCACATCTGGAACATCGGGTTTCTCGTATTTTACTACCACGTCCGGGTCCACTCCCACACCATGTATATTTTTCCCGTCAGGCAACAGCCATTTAGCCACAGTTACATGTAAGCCGGATCCATCCGAAAAATCTTGCGGTTGTTGAACCGTGCCTTTACCAAAAGTTTTCTCACCCACCAGTTTTCCCCTTTTGTAATACTTCAGCGCTCCTGCCAAAATTTCTGAGGCACTTGCCGATCCCCCATTTACCAAAATGGTTAGCTTAGGTTTAGTCAGCCTTCCGGCACTTTTGTCCACCTCATACACCTTTTCTCCCTTGTTATCCGCTTGTTTTACCACTATACCCTTCTCCAGCAAGTCAGACGCTACTACTACACTCGCCTCCAAATACCCCCCCGGGTTGTTTCTCAAGTCCAGCACCATTCCACCCAAATTTTTCTTAGCGTTGATTTGTTCTACCATTGTCGGCCACTCTTCAAAAATCCTTTCGCTAAATTTATTCAACTGTATCCAAGCTACGTTTTCCGACTCACCCACCCACTTAAGCTCCAAGCTCGGTACCACAATATTATCCCGAATTAGCTTTACTTCAAATGGCTCCACGTCCCCCTCCCGAAACATCTTTAGAGTCACCTCAGTCCCAATCTTACCCCTAATCAAATTAACTGCTTCCTCCAGTCCAATACCCACTGTATCCCGGTCAACTTTGTTTTCTTTATCTATTATTTTTAAAATTAAGTCCCCTGCTTTCAGCCCCGCCCTCATTGCCGGGCTATTGGCCATTGGTGCCACCACCGCCAAATTTCTGTCTTTAAATCCTAAGCTTATGCCTACTCCTCCAAATTCTCCGTTCAAATCCTCATTTGACCTTTCGTTATCAGCCGGCGGTAAATATACGGTATATGGATCACCCAAAGACTGTACCAACCCTGAAATCGCCCCATAAACCATGCTTTTATTCTCGATTTTTTTTGGGTCCAAATACATTTGTTCCAATTTATCTTTAACCACCCACATCATATTCAAATCCAGTTTACCGGTTTTCTCCGCCGTCACCGTGTTTTGGGTTTTGGCACTCTGGTAACCAGACAAATACCCAACAGCCAGTATTGCTAATACCACAGCAATATTTTTAATTTTTAGCATTCTCAAGATTTTACCACCAATGCCCTATTGAGCTCACTGTTAACTAAAATAGTTTGTTCTTTATTGTCAGTTTCATCTTTTAACCAAGCCCATTCTTTCTTACCAAGCTTAAGTACCGGTATTTCCAGTTCCACACTCTCTTCATCCTCCATTACCCACTCTTTAGTTACTACAGCCGCAACCCCAACTACTGCTGCCTTAATCAGCCACAAGTCATCTAGTGTTTCTACCCCGAGCACTTTCCCAGTCAGTCGGCTACTCAAATCCGTAATTTTATTTAGCCAACAATCTTTGTCCATTACCCCCCAAACCCTTCCCGAGGTCAACCCCTGTCCTTCAATTTTATTCGCGGTAAATACAAGCTCAATTTTTTCACTCCCTACCACGTCAACCTTGGCTTTAACCGGACAAATAATTTCAGATTGTTTATCCCCCTTCGTTTGAGCCACAATTAAGTTTCCAAATTCGTCAATTGTTTCTATTTTTCCTTCAATTTCGGCACTTAAATTTTTAACTCCAAAAATCTTTACCTCTCCCAAGTCAATTTTGTCTCCAATCTTAATCTCCCGACCTGCCAACACACCCCTCAATGTTTCTTTTTGCTCGTTTGTTAATTGACCAAACCAACCCGACCAATCTGCTTTTGTTTTCTGATTTGTTTCACCTACCGCCACCACGTCACCCCTCTCCACCACATCATTCTTTTTTACTTTAATTTTAGAGTGTTGAGGTATTTCAATTACCCATCGGGCTTTAACCCTAACCATAGACATTCCCCATTATAACCTTACTACTCTTTTTCAGCTACTACCCCAGAGAATGATAGTAGTGCCAAATGCCGTGCTTGTTTAATACAGCGAGCCAATCCCTTTTGGTGTCGGGCACAAACTCCGCTTTGCTTCCGGGCCATAATTCTACCCCTGGCTGTCAAAAAAGCAGAAATTGTCCCTACTTCGCGCCAATTCAATACTTTTTTCTCAGCGCACATCGGGCAAACCTGGTTAATTTTTATAATTCTTTTTCTTTTTGGTTTAATTCCGGCCATATGTTTATTTTAAAAAGGTATTTCGTCTTTTTTGGCAGTGTCGTCAGCTGGTTGTTCACCCGCTGGAGCTGGTGCTTCCCCGCCAATATCGCCAAAATCGTCTGGAATTGTAATTTCACCCATCTCTGGAGCGGCCATATCGTCGCCAACAGCTACTTCTTGCTGTTGTTGCTGCTGCTGATGCGCCCCCTCAGTTTTCATTCCTGGACGGCTGTCAAGCACCATCATGTCATCAATTACTATTTCAGTAATTTGTTTGCGGTTACCTTCCTGGTCAGTAATTTCTCGGTATTGAATTCTACCTTCAACAAACACCCTTCGACCTTTAGCCAATAGTTGAGAACAAAGTTCGGCTAGTTTATTCCAAGCTACAATTCTATGAAATTGAGCGTCTTCTTTTCTTTCCCCTTGTTTGGTTACCCACACCCGATTGGTGGCCAATCCAAAGCTGGTTACAGCCATTCCCCCAGGAGTATATCGAAGTTCAGGGTCTCTGGTTAAATTTCCAATTAAGCTAACTTTATTTAAGCATCTGCTGGGCATGGTTTCTCCTTATTTCTTGATTAGTAAATAACGAATAATATTATTGTTCCGATTTAAAGTTAAGCTAAAGGCTTTGTGGTCAATTGGTTTTTTAGTGGCTAAGTTCCATACCCAATAATTCCCTTTCTCTAGCTTTCGAATCTGATATGCCAATTTCTTGGTTCCCATATTTTCTTCACCGGTAATCTCCCAGCCGAAGGCTGTGAGTTGTTTTTTAACTTCCTCTGAAGCCGTCGCTTCTGCTTTAGGGCTCAGAATGGTTATTAATTCGTAATTTTTTATTGTATCCATAAATCGGATTTTAGCTTAACACAGCCCCTTCTATTTTACAACGGTTTCTTCACCAATAGTTTGTTGAAGTTTCTGTTTTCCTTGATTAATCACGTTTTCAGTAAGTTGATCAATCTCTACCGCTGCTTTTTCTGACGCTGTATCAACTTCTTTTAAAAAATCCCCCATTGCTTGGCTTGTTTGTTCACACGCGTCAGCCTCAATCTGGGCCATCTCAATTTCCAAGTCAATCAACGCCGTTAATTTGTCGATTCTCTCATCATCTAAAACATAATCATCAGCCAACCCGAAAAGTATTTCATTGGCTTTTTCATTTACTTCCGTAGCAAACGACAAATCCCCAATTAGTTTTTTTGCCTCGTCAACTCTCATAATTTATATTAACACTCTTATGCTGCACTCAAAGTTGTTGCGGCTTTGTATTTTGCCTTAGAAGCTTCATCCGCTAACTTTTTTACTTTTCTGGCATCTGCTCTCTCATTTTCTAAATCATGTTTGGCTTTTCGAGCAGTTTCGACTCTTTGATAAAGTTTTTGGGCACGATTCTGTAGTTGTGTACATCTTTCATTCATCTGTGGATATACCCTTGAAAATCTACGTAATACTTCATACTCCTCCTCATTGTCAGGATTTAGAGCAACTGCTGTTTTATCCATCGCAGCAATTTTCTCGTCTTCCTTTTGAGCTCGCAACACCGAAATATCTGCCGGTAATTGCCTTACCCTGTCAATCCCGTCTCTGAATTTGCTAACCAAACCTGGTCCAACACCTAACTCCTGGCAACGGGTTTTTACCCCTTCAACCTTATCTTTTACTCGTTCACCTATAGTTTTGACTCTTTCCCACAAACTTTTACCTGCCACACTCACTGTTTCGCCTAAATTTCTCAATGTTTGTTTAACTCCACCATCAAAATCACCCTTAACTTCCCCAATAACTGCTTCTGCCCTGTCTCTAATTCCCTGAACTCCGGCTCCAACAAATGCTCTAGCCTCAACCGCAAAGTCCTGAACCCTATCTCTACCTCTACCTAAAGCACCCGTAAATTTTTCCCAACCGCTACTAACACTGGTTTTCATTCTTTCCCATATATTCGGACGGTTTACTTGTGGAGGCGCTTCAGTCATTTGTGTTTAATTAAATTATTATAGGGTAATTATATAGCTTTTTTTTAGTCTGTCAACTTGTTAGCTTTTGGGCCTTGGGGCGTGTCCTCCACTTCCCAACCTTTAGATTTGATTTCGTCACGTAACCGGTCAGATTCCGCCCAATTTTTCTCACTTCTGGCTTTGGTTCTGGCTTCCATTAGTGTTTCTATTTCCTCAGGCACTTCCTCTTTTATACTATAATTATATTGATCCAACTTTAATCCCAATACTCTATCAAAGTCCAGAATTGTTGCTTTTCGGTCCTCATGGGAAACTGTTTCATCCTTAACCAATTTCCAAACCAAAGCCAGGGCCTCAGGTGTCGCTAAATCATCTGCTAGTTTCTCAATAAACTGACTCTTATAAGTTTCATTGACCACTCCCCCATCCGGCCACTGATTAATTTTTTCTCTAAGTTTGTTTAAAGCAACTTGGGATGATTTTAAAGAATCTAGGGAAAATTCGATTCCTTTCCGGTAATGGGACGTTAAAAACTGGTATCTATACCAAAGCGGATCATAACCCATCTCAATCAATTGAGCCACAGTATATAACCCTCCTTCTGACTTAGATATTTTTCTCCCTCCTGGTCCGGTTAAAAATCCATTATGTATCCAGTAATTAGCTGTCTGGTGGCCAAATGCTCCAAAACCTTGAGCAATTTCGTTGCTGTGATGAATCGGTATATGGTCAATTCCCCCAGTATGAATGTCAAAAACTTCGCCTAAATTTTTAACAGACATGGCTGTGCACTCTATGTGCCACCCAGGAAATCCCTTACCCCAAGGGCTGTCCCATTCCATTTCTCTTTTCCTGTCTTTAGGGCTAAATTTCCATAATGCAAAATCACTTTTATTTCTTTTTTGTCGGCTAATGTCATCACGGTCTGTATCAATTTGCTCATCTAATTTTAAGCGGGCAAACTTCGCATAATCAACAAACTTACTGGTATCAAAATATACGCCATCATCGATTACATAGGTAAAACCGTTACTTTCTATCCTTTTTATTAGATCTATTTGTTCTTTAATATATTCTGTCGCCCGGCAAACCACTTCAGGTTTCTCAATATTCAACGCCTCACTGCTTTCAAAAAACTCCTGTTCATATTTTTTAGCCACATCCCACACGCTTATCCCCTCTCTTATAGCTCCTTTCTCCATTTTATCCTCACCGCTACTGGCCAATTCCCCAACATCCGTTATATTCATTACTCTCTTAACTTCGTACCCTAAATAGCGCAAACTCCTTACTAATATGTCATTAAATAAGTAGGCATACATGTTTCCTACATGAGGACTCCAATACACTGTCGGGCCGCACGAATAAATTCCTACCTTACCTTCAGTAATTGGTTTAAACTCCTCTTTCAGTCTGATAGCCGTATTGTATAAATTCACCTTTATTGACATGTCTCAATTTTATCACCAGTTTAATCTATCTTTCCCCCTTTAAACTCGCCGGTTTCCGACATGTCCGCCTGGCTGGCTTTCCCCTGCTTCCCGGTTTTAAAAGCGCTGCCCCGACTCTTTTTCCGTTTGGCCGGATTACTTGATTCTCCAAAGTTGGTCCATAGGCTTTGTTGCTCAGCAAGTTCGGCTAACCTTTGTTGGCGCAACTGTTCCAAAAACCTTTCCTGCTCTTCCTCTTCTTGAGTTTTGTTTTTACGTACCTCTTCAATTTCCTGCCCCACATTCCTCCCCATAATCTGTTGTTTTATTTGTTCAATTTCTCTATTTTTGGCCTCTTCATCGGCCTGTTTTGCTTTATTATAATCATTAGTGTCCATTGCCTGAATATTCCCCAACCAATCCTTCCCGGTAATTACCCCATCCGCCATTTTAAAAGTTTCCTTCTTGGCAATCTCTACCGTTTCCGTTCCAATGGTTTTAATTCCCTGCCACCATTGTTTGGCAATTTGTTTCATAAAAGAGTCTACCCTAAACTGACCGTTTTGACTCAATGGCCCGAGCTAAAGTGGCTACGTCCGCATAAGTCAAATCAGCCCCCATGGGCATTCCGCTTCCCACCCGATTGATTTCTACCCCCGGGTTCTGTTCTTTGATTTTTTTGCCCAAATATAATCCCGTAGCCTCCCCTTCAATTGTAAAACTCAGTGCCAACATCACCTCCTCCACTTCTTCATCTTTTATCCGGTCAAACAACTCTTTGACTCTTATTTCATCCGGTCCAATATGCTCAAGCGGGTTAATCAAACCACCCAATACGTGATATAGCCCCTTATAACTACCGGTGTTTTCAATCGCAATTACATCCGTCATTTTTTCCACCACTGCCACTATCTTTTTATTTCGGCTTACATCACAGCAAATCGAACAAATATCATCCTCAGTTAAGCTGAAACAAACCGTGCATCGCTTAATATTCTTTTTGGCATCTACCAAAGTTTGGGACAATTTAAAAGCTACTACTTCCGGCGACTCGGCAATATACAGGGCCAGCCTCTGAGCTGATTTTGGCCCAATCGAGGGCAAGGCCCCCAATGCCGCTACTAACTTGGATAAAGAATCAGGTAGTTCCACGCTACATTAAACCATCAAGCCCGCCCATTTCTTTCATTTTCCGGGCAGCCACTTCTTGGGCTTTTTTCATGGCTTTATTAATCACTTCCACTACAATTTTATTCTCTCCACCGTTAATGGTCAGTTTACGAATTTTGTTGTCTCCCGATACTTCTACCATCACCCCATTTTCTTCTACCACCACTACCTCCCCCTCAATCGCTCTCTTAAGTTTTAATGCCTGGGCAATCATTTTTGCTTTGTCAAACATGGATTTTATTTACTTGTTAACTTTAAGTATCTTACCAGTATTAGCCAAAAATTTCCCGGGCTGCTTGGTACAAATCTTTATTTTCCGGCTCCGTAGCGGGTTTGCTTCCTGCTTCCACAGATTCCACTTTTGGCACCACAATTGGCGGCTTTACTCCCGGTTTTCCCAATTTACATACAAACACCAGCTCGCTTCCCAACACCAGTTTTAGCACTTCTTCAATTACTCTCCGGTTTCGGGTCTCCTCAAGCCTTTCTTTGTGAAACGGATAAAATACTTCTACCGTCAGCTCATTTCCTTCCAGTTCTACTGGTTTGGTTGCTCTTAGAAATGCTTCAATTGAGTGGTTATAAGGCTTGACTTTAGCCAAAACTTCAGCCCATTTTTCCGCAATCTGCTCTAAACTTACACTACCCACTGCCACTTTTTTAACTATTTTTTCATCCTTTTGAGAAACTACTTCCTTTTTGGGTTGAGGAATTATTTCTTTAGTTGTAGTTGGAACGCTCCCAGGCTTTTCCTTAAATTTAACTACCGCTAACTCCAGGGGCAATTGTGATAACGGACAATATTTCATCTGTCCACTTGCTCCAATTAATTGGTCAATCCACCTAACCCAATAATTTCTCTTTTCATTGTCTCCCCCCCCTGCTAACAACTGTTGTTGGGAGGTTAGCACCAACCTTTCCAAAAACGCGCTAAAATCAACTCCTTTTTGCGCCATTTCCTCAATTTTAGCCAGTATTTCTTCAACTTCTTTTGTCTCCAAGTCGCTCAATAACTCACCAGCTCCATACGTACCCCAAATTCTTGAAGAAAACTTGGTCCATTCCTCATCCCCTATCTTTTTACCAACCTCTATTACCAGTTCATTAAGTAACCGGTGTAAATTTCTAAAACTCCCCTCGCTTTTAGCAATCAGCCCCGCTGCTACGGTTTGAGACATTTCCAACTCCTCACTTTTAACCACCCGGTCCAAAGACATTTTCAAATCTTCCTCTTTCCCAGCGTTAAATTCCACTTTTACTAATCTTGAAACTATGGTTTCGGGGATCTTTTGGGGGTCGGTCGTACACATTATAAAATAGGTGTTAGCTGGTGGTTCTTCCAAAAGTTTTAGTAGCGCTCCAAAAGCTTCCTTGGTCATCATTTGGGCCTCATCGATTATTATTACCTTATTTTTCAATTTTGTTGGCGCCAAAAACACTTTTTCCTTCAACATTCTTACCTCATCAATTCCCCGGTTAGATGCCGCATCCATTTCCATAATATCCATTGATTTACCCCTACCAATTTCCAAACAATTTTCGCATTTTCCGCAAGCATCTGTTCCTTCTTTTAGGCAATTAACTGCCTTAGCAAAAATCCGAGCTGCACTGGTCTTTCCCGACCCCTTCGGTCCACAAAATAAATAGCTTTTGGGAATCGAGCCCTCAACAACTTTTTTTTTGAAAATTGAGCCCAATACTTCCCGTCCACTACTGTTATCCAGCTCACTTATTGTTTGGGGTCGGTATTGAAGATAATAAACAGCCATCGTCCCATTTAACCAAACCCACACCCCCAATACAAGTTATCAGAATTCCAAATTGGAAAAGCCATGCTCAAGCCATTCCCGAGCTACCAATTTTACGTCAATTTTATTACACTTTGCTTCTTTTATTAACAGTGGTCCACATATCACCACATCCCCCACTCTAAAAATCCCATCCATGTCCGGCTCTCTATTTTTAGTCGGAAAAGTTAACACTTGCGGCACATAACTCCTTCGTCGATATTCCTGATTTAGTTTTTTTGCCTTATACTCCCCTACCAGCCATAAGCCAACTTCTCCCCTCAATTTTTCAAACTTTTTCTTTTGGCACATTTGCTCAATTTCACCTCGCCAATTTATCCGGTCAAACTTGTTTACCCACGAACCGCCTAAAATTACTGTTACGTTAGTTTCCACTTAGTTTTTTCTTAACCAGCTCCGACACCTGTCCTCCACTAGCTCGTCCCAAACTCTCAGCTATTACTTTCCGCATAATCGCTCCAAAATCTCTGTCTCCATCAGCCATAGCCCTGTCTATCATAACCTCAAGCTCATCTTGATCCAAAGCTTTTGGTAAATAACTCTCCAACACTGCAATCTCTTTGGCTTCTGCTGCCGCTAACTCAATCCTTCCGGCGTCTTCAAATAATTTTTTAGCTTCTTGCTTATTCTTTAATTCTTTTTGCAATACCTTAGTTTCTTCAACCTCATTAAATTCATCCGCCGGAAGTTGTAGCGCCCGCTTGTCAATCAATGAAATTAAGTACCTTAAAATATCCACCATCTCTTGATCGTGGTTTTTTAAAGCCTTATCGGCTTCGGTTTTAAGTTTATCTCTTAACAACATTGCGTCTCCTTTTGGATCGGCGGCGACACTTATCCCGCCAAATAATTACTTTTTTCTGAGCATACCGAGCGGCCGCCTTACTTACATAAGCCGTTCGCTTGCGGATTTCATCGGCTACATCCTCATCTAAGCTGATGCGCCTAAATTTCCCAATAATATCGTCTTTAGATTCTCCTTTGTTTTTTGTTACTATAATAGACAAAAAATTCACCTCCTTAATTTGTTCCTATTTTACCTGTGATTAACGCCCTTGTAAACACTTAATCACATCCAGGCTGTTAACTACTCCGTTCCCATCAAAATCCGTCCCATTGCTACATTCGGCTTTAACCGTTCCCGCCGGTGTTACTGTTATCGTTGTAAGAGGAATCACTGGCGTTGTTGCCGATACTGTTGTTGGTAATGCTGTTCCCGCTCGAGTTTTAAAGCAGGTAATAATGTCTATTGAGTTAGTAACTCCATCATGATTATAATCAACATCACTTTCACAACCCGCCTTAACTACCGGTGGGGTAACTGTCAGCATGTTTGTTGGCATAGGTTGAACTACTGGAGCTGTCGGTAATATTTCTTCTCGGTTCTCCCCTCCTCCTATTGGTCTTTCTATCCCACTGCCAACTTTTGTGTTAAACGAAAAAGGAATTCCGGCGTTATCAAACACTTCCCACTCACTTTTCTTGGCTTCATCCTCCCCCGCTCGTATTCTAAAATAATAGTTTATATTCACTTTTAACGGGGTCAATACCACTGAATGAGATAGTGACCCGCTGGCTCCATCAATCTCACTTCTTAATAACAAACTGGCTGGCGTCGTCCCATATTCCACGTATCCCCGGCTTTCTTTGGTTGTTTTCCAACTTATCGTCACACTTCTACCATCGGCCGTTACATTACTAGTTACCTCACTTGGTTGAAAATCAGCCGTTGCCCCAGACATATAAGTTTTTACAGTATCCATACCCAAAATTCCTAAAATCACCACCATTCCCATAATTACCACCAGTATTACAGTCTTTATTTTAGAAGCTCCCCTCATTTTATTTAAGTCCGATTATATATTTCCCCAAGGTTAACACCGCCAGTCCTAAAACACTTAGTATGACTGTATTTTCTGCCCCTCCTGTTCTTGGTAATTCACTACTAGGTGTTGGTGTCGGCGTCGAGCTTGTAGTTGTTGTCGTCTCACCGCTTCCGGCTGTTATTTCATACGACCCGCTTTGATTAGCGGCGCAACTTACAATGTCTACTGCCTCACTACTAATGATGTTCGATTCCTTAACCGAGTCCGCCAAGCAATTAAAATTTACCGCCGCAGTTCCGGTGGTCTTACCTTTAAAAGTAATCGTAAATAAATCCCCTTTAGCCGCCACCCCTGCCAAAGCACTGGGGTCACTTGGAGGTAAAGTTATCTCTATTTTTCCGGTATCGTTATGAATTAATGGAACAAAATTGTTACTGTCATACACGAAACCCGGGTTAGATATTGGCTCTACAGACACCGCTTCTAATTTAGTCGCATTAAAATCAATTACTACATCAGCACTAATAATAGGCACTGAATCTGAGTCTACCCCCACCGTTACCTTAAAAGTGCCCCCCACAGGCGTGCTCCCAGTAGTTGGCGATAAAGTAAAATTAGCCACGGCCCCAACAGCCCCTACGCTGCCCGCGCCAATTAGCGCCATTAAAACTAAAATATTTAATACTTTTTTCATTACTTCAAAATGCTAACACTTAAGTCACCACTGTTAAAAGGTATCACCTTACTGGTTCCAGTTTCAACTAACATAGTTTCTGCCTCAGACTGGCCTTCACCCATAATTTTAAAACTAGTTTTACCACTTTCTAGTGGAGTAAAATAAATTCTTGCCAGTGCCACACTGCCCGCCGCTGTAAGTCGGTAACCGCTAGGTGAAGAAATTAGATAATTAACTAAAGCCACGTTTCCCTTTTTACTGATTTTGGCCACAATTGGCTTAGGCATCGAATTGTTAATCTCAACTCTCTCCAGTGCCACTTTCTGGGTATCTACTTCAACATATACGCTTACCGCATCAAAACTCTTGCTCACAGTCGTACTCATCATCACATCCACAAAACTCAATTGGTCTACAACTACACTAGCCTTTTCTGCCTCTAGTTTTATGGTTACATCCTCATTATTGGCAACTTTACTCACTTCTGGGACGTCTTTATCGACCTCAATAATTTCAGGTTTATAACTTATTTGCCTTTGGGTTTTCTGACTCTCTAAACTATTTACCAAAACTACACTTTCTACCAAAACCAACACCGCAATAATTGGAATAATTATTTTTAGATATTTTTTGCTAATCATATTTGTCATTACTTTTTAATATTGTTGGTCTTGCCTCTCTTTTAATGTTTGAGCTAGCAAACTTAAGTCAGCCGACGACATTTGACAATCCCCGTCCATATCGGTTACCAGGGCATTACTGTCCTTTGGTACCGAACTCCTGGCTAAAGCCGCCGTCTTAACCACCGAATAATCAAGTCCATTACAAACACCGTCCGGACCCGATGAGTTCTTACCCACTACGTCGCAAGCCATATCCGGGTATGCGGTAAAGTCATAAACCTGACTGGTTGTTGCCACAGTAGTTAAGCTAATTTCTCCCCCGGGTAAATTATAAAAGCTGTCCTGTTTATCCTTGGCGTACTTAACTTGTAAATGTCTTGGTCCTTTAATAAACACCGACAAACCGCTTGAACCGGTAAAGTCAGTCAAAGCCAACGAGCCTTTGTACACCCGTAGGTTACCGGCTACCAAACCGTCCGGAGTCGGAGTATGGTTATAAGTTTTCACCAAATCCCCCTTTCGAACCGTAATTACCACCGGCCAATTGGACGCACATTCATTATTGTTTTTTACACCGGCGTAAGTAATCCGATAATTAAGTATTGGTGCGGCGGTTGTCTCAACTACGCATGATGTTCCCCCGGCCTCACACTCAGCCACGCTTAAATATTGGCCACCGCTACTTTGACTACAAATATATTTACCAGTAGCTGTATTACATGTTTCTCGGTTGTATTTGGCTACAGCCACCTCACAGCCCGCATCCGCCTCACAACCTTCCTTCGTGTTAAATGTCCCGTCAGCTACCTGAATACAAGTCCAAGCACCTGTGGCTGTGTTACATGAAGCCGCAGTTGTCCCGTGACCCCACTTGTTTATCTTCACACAGTTAGCATCGGCTGTTACACACTCCGCCTCAGTCGCAAAGTCAGCTCCACTGGCTACCAAATTACATGTATATTCTCCGACCTGAGTATTACATCCGGTTCTGACATATCCTCCAACTTCAGACTCACAACCTTGGGTATTTTGACATTCCGCCTCAGTCGCAAATTCACCGTTGGCACTTTGCTCACAAAACCATTTCCCAGTAGTTGTGTTACATCCTTCTGTCTTACTCCATTTGGTCACTCCTTGACTAAATGTCATTTCCACTCCGTTTACTACCCCGATTTCCAAATACAAATCAGTACTTCCTTCCACTGGGTTAAACCCTGTCACTTTCGACATATCCTTTACAATTTCAATATTTTCATTACCGCTGGCCAAGGCAGTAAACTCCACCACTCCCACCAACACCGTCCCCTCTCCCAATTGGGCTTTTGGTTTCTCGGATTTTATCTCAATATTGGCACATGTTTTACCCGCTTGTGCTCCCGCACCCTCTTCCAGTTGAGATACCATAATCATATTGAATTTGTCCCCTACCCGTACTTGCTCTGAAATATCTCCGGTTTCACTGGCCTCAATTGTCACTTTGTTTCCAAAGCACATATATGTCTTAACATAATCCACCTTGGCCTTTTCCCCTTCCGCTCCCATGGCCTTAGTATCTACATATATTTGTATCGAAAACTTATCACCAACACTTTTAGTAGTTGCTGAAGATACCAGTAACATATCCGTACCGGCAAAGGCAGCACTGCGTCTGTTGTCCTGGTTCCTGTTTACTAAAACTAACGCAGCTACTAAGGCTATTGATAATAAAATCAATACCAAATAAGAGGTTGGGTTGGTTGTCGTTTTTTTTCTCATTTTATTATTTGAAATCTAAATAGAACCTTCTCCAATTTGAATAATCGGCCTGGTCTACTAAGTTATTACAGTCAAAGTCAGATTCCCACCGACTCCCAGTTTTAATCTTGTCCAAGTATTCTTTGCGCCAAATGGAATAATCGGCTTGGTCGGTAACTCCGTTACAATCAGCATCAGCCTTCGCCTTACCTTTAAAGGTCGGTTTTACTACTTGTCTGGTAGTACAAGCGCTGTCCGGTACTACTTTTTGAACTCCATCTTCAGTGTAATCATGTACATATCCCGTTTGCTCATATCCCAAAACAAACCATTTATAGTTTTCTCCGTTTTTGTAGCACCTAAACACGCTTGGGCAGTCGTAACATGCCGCCGCCGTCACTGTCAGGCTAGCCGCATCACTGGTTAAATTGTTACAGTTGCTGGCAGTTGACTGGCATTTAATAGTCACCACTCCTGTTTTTATTGGAACCCAGTCTGTCTTTTTATTAGTATTAAATTCTTCTTTGGTTCCATCAGAGTATGTAGCTATTAGTTTGACGCTACTAGCTAATTGGCCACTGGTATTATACATACAACCAATGTTAACTGTTTCCCCATTAACTACTGTCATACTCGTCTTCCATGGGTCACTATCGTTTGCCTGAACTCGGCTCTGTAAGGAGCTGTAACTACAGTTGTTTCCTGGAGGATTAGTCGGTCCGCCACCCGGAGGACTTGTTGGGTTTTGAGTCGGAATTGTGGTTGGAATACTAGTTGGTATTGTGGTAGGTACGGTCGAAGGTCGGTTTGTTGGAACAATTGTATTAGTTGGGGTTGGAGTCACCAAATTTGGGTTATCTATACAACAAATCCCTGACTGTAATACTATTCCGGTCCCGTAAGTCGCACAGCTCTCTCTTGGAGTATTCTCCATCTTTCGAGCCGGACAAACAGTGCTTAAAGTACAGGTACCTTCACTACATGCTTTCGCTGTTGGTTGATCCGGAGCGCAACATATGCCGTCTACTAAAAATGATCCCTGACTGGCGTAAGTAGTACAACTTCCGGTATTTTTAAATCCATTCCCACAGCTCACTGCTCCGGTTCCATCTCCGTAAATACACCGGCTGCTGCTATCACTACACCCTCTTGGCATCCCCGTTGTCGGGGTTACGGTAGTTCCTGGCTTTTTACAGTTGTTACTACATTGATTTACATCAGTGTACCGACCGGTTCCAGTCTCTTTACAAGTCCAGGTAGCATCATCGCACTCATAGTATTTTTTGGACACATCCTGATCACATTGACCATCACAGTACGCTTTATCAGTATAGGTTCCGCTACTGTTATTCGCTTCACAGTTCCCTGTCAGCTTGTTACAGGCGTACTTATTCGACACACATTCACTCCAATCTCCACAACTTGGTTTTGAAGCTATACCTAGAGTTTGACAAACTTTATATCCAGTCTGACCGGCAACTCCGATACTACACGACATTTCAGTCCCAACTGTACACGGACACACTTGGCCTGTAGGTGTAGGCACCACCCCTTGTGTCGGAGTGGGAGTCGGTTCTGCTAGAACCGGTTTACACATACATTTGTTGTATCCGTTTTCAATTTCAAACACTTGACAGGAATTACCTTGAGCACATGGTCCCTGAGCTCCAATTGGTTGATTTGAGCAAGCTATATAAGATCCGTACCACATAGAAGCACAATTACCTTCCACTGGTACATCTGGCATTGAACCGCAATAACTTCGCTCAACTGTCTCTCCGTCTACCCGGGTATTATAAGACCCGTTACAACAATTATTACAGTTAGGTGACCCTCCGGTTCCATAACACCTCGTTCCATCTGCCATACAATTCGGATCAACGGTTGGCGTTGCTACCCCGCACCTATACTGATTGTCTATCATCGATGCCGGTTGGCAACAATTTGCACAACTAGTGGCTCCGCTTCCACCATTTACACACCCTATTCCGGAACCCAAACAAGCCGCAGTTGTTGGTGTTGTAGCCACTACCCCGCACCTATACTGATTGTCTATCATCGATGCCGGTTGGCAACAATTTCCACATCCAGTTGCCCCGCTACCACCGTTTACACATCCAATTCCAGATCCAAGACAAGCTGCAGTTGTTGGTGTTGGAGTAACACACAATCCATTTGAAGAATTACATCCCAAATTTCCACAACTTGTTTTCAATGTCCATTGGAATAATGCTCCAATTTGCATACACTGATAAGAATTTCCACTAACGCACTTTGTTTGATAAGTTTGAGTTTGCAAACAACCAGAACCTGGTGAAATCGCATTGGTTGGTGTTGCTGTTGGCGGAACCGGGGTTGGGGTTGGAGCTACACACACAGAACCATAAGCCGGGCATACTAATCCGCTACCACATGAGTGAAACACCCATTTTCCATCCTGACACTGATTAAATCCGTCGTGCGTATTGGCACATTCAGTAGTGTTATTTGGTTTAGTGCCACATGGTTGTGGATAATGGGTAACCCAACACTTCAAACCAACAGCACATGTTGCTGTTTTATCTTCAATAATTTCAGGTAAAGACGGGGCTGATGCTGAGCATACTCCCGTACATGTCGCACACGAAGTTGTGCTAGCACACGAATTGGAAGGACAATTTGTAGTAGTCCAACCAGAAGCATCAAATTTACATGTACTAAGTACACCGTTGGCGCAGGTTATTTTATTAGGTGTACATTTCCAATTCTGAGTTGGTCCGGCGTTCATACATTGGCTAATACAACCGGTATATTCCAATCCTTCTAAACCAATACACACACTAGTACAATCTGGAGTTGGTGTCGCTTTTGGAGTTGAGGTAGCTGCCGGTCTGGTTGGTACCGGAGTGTTTGTCGGAGGAGCACATAAAGCATTATTATCTTTAGCGTCATCATGGTGCCAACAGCCGTCATTTCCACAGTGTTCTTGAGTTGTACCATTACATCGTTTGTTATCGTCATTTATAGGTGAGCAACCCGTACAGGTTGGTCCTGTCCCGCCCCCACATACTCCCCCACTACACAACTTTCCATCCGCACACATTTCATTACTGGTACATCCCCCACCCGCTTTTACCTTACAAGACCCATTCTGCCACACTTCCCATGATTGGCACTGTGGTGTCGCTGTTGGTTGGGGTTTACTTGTCGGTTGAGGTCCGCTTGTTGGAGCCGCACAGCCGTTGGTACAACCCGCCGAATCATGGCTACAACTACCTGAGGTAAAAGTTTCGCCGGTACCACTCGAGTTACATGTAGCTGTCACTTCCTTAGCCTTTCCGCAGCCGCAACACTCTCCAAAAGTTCTTTTAGCTCCAGGCGTACAAGTAGCCGCTCGGTTTTGGGTGTTTTGATTCTGTTGAACTAACTTGGTTGCTGCCGGAAGCGCTATGGCCATCAAAAGCAATCCCACCATTAATGGTATTTGGGCCAACCCCGCTTGATTAAACCAATTACCTTTACTTTTTGAATTGCGACAGTAATCTTTCATAATTATGATGATTCAGTAAACCATTTCCCCCATACCCCGTCAATAACCTAAATATCCCAACGTCAATTTGTAATAACTTTTGCTACTATCTATATATGTCCGCATCCCGTAACCGCCAGCTCGTTAAAACTGCGCTATTGCTAGCCGCCCTGCCCCTCACTGTCTTGGGGGTTAAAAAAATTATTGATATCCGTAAAAGCGCTGCCGGCACTCCCGCCAACATCAGTATTGAAGTCGACTCTTACACCGGCTCCCTTCCGACCCAACTCTGGCAAAATTTAGCCCAAGGTGGGGAAGAACCCGCCGACATGATCGGCCCCGTCTGGCCTTTAGTCCGCGCTCTTAAACCCCAACTAATCCGTGTCGATCACCTTTTTGACTATTACAATGTCTATCAAGGACCCGACAATTTTGATTTTTCCCGCCTCGATAAAGTTGTCCAAAGTATCGTCTTAACTGGCGCCACTCCCCTTCTCTCTCTTTCCTACACTCCCTCATCCATGGCCAAAAACAATCAGAATGCCGGCGAGCCTCAAGATTGGAACCAATGGTATCAAATGGTCAAAGCCACCGCCGATCGCTACTCCCACCAAAAAAACATAACTGGCATATATTACGAAGTTTGGAACGAACCCGACCTTTTTGGCGGCTGGCATTATTCCAAATCCCCTTCCTACAGTTTGCTCTATTCTCATACTGCCCGGGCAGTTAGAGATGGCGCCCAAGGTTCAAGCTTTAAAATCGGTGGTCCGGCCATAACTGCTTTTTACCCCAACTGGATTCGATCCCTTTTGGCCACTGCAAGTTCTCAACGCCTGCCTCTCGATTTTATTTCTTGGCATCATTATTCCAAAGACCTCAGTGACTTTGAACAGGATATTGAAAAACTTGAGTCAATTCTAGTTGATTATCCTCAATACATTAACATTGAGCGATTAATTACCGAGGTAGGCCCAAATTCCGAGCCTGATCCTGACTATGACAATTTAGAGTCCGGAGTCCATTTTATTTCCCTAGTTACTCGTCTTATAGGCCGAGTTCACCGACTCTTTCCTTTTGAAATTGTTGACGGGCCAACAACTCGCTCCAATGTTTCCACCGGTTGGGGCATGATCACCCATCCCCCAACTCCTCGCACCAAACCCCGCTATAACGCCATCCAGTTCCTAAACCGCCTCGTTGGTCAAAGGCTAACCGTAGCCGGTCAAGGTTCCTGGGTTACAGCCTTAGCTACCCGCCAGGGTTCAAGAATTCAAGTGCTTTTATCCAATTATGATTCCCGTTCCCAACATGTCGAAACTTTTCCTCTGGCTCTGGCTGGTGTCCAACCCGGTACTTGGAAAGTCGAATCATATACTTATCCCCGCTCCGGCATTGAACCGCGAGTAACAAGGGTTGAAGTCACCAGTTTCCGCTTCCAAAAAGAATACTATCTAGAGCCTAACACTAGTCTCCTTCTGGAATTCACGCCTCAGCCTTAACTTCCGATTATCAGTCTTTTTACGTCCACCAAAGTAATTAAAAGTATTAGTCCCAACAACACCGCCATTCCCGCTCCATTTACCGCATTTTCAAACTTCTCGCTTGGTCTTTTCCGGGTTATGGCTTCGTAAATCACAAACAAAATTCTACCGCCGTCTAGTGCCGGAAAAGGCAAAATATTTACTACCGCCAAGTTAACTGACACAATTCCAAAAAAGTGGATCACTGCCAATATTCCTTGGTTTTGTCGGATACTTGTCGTTGCCTGAAACATTCCAATCGGTCCAGCTACATCCGAGGGAACCTTGCCCATTGCCAATCCCGCCACCATTTTAAATACACCACCAGCTATCACCTTTCCCCAGTAGTAACCCTCTTTAAATCCGGCGCCAATTCCCTCATAAAACCTCCACCACGGTAATTTCACCATTTCAATATTAGATACCGCTACCCCCATTGCTCCCTGCCCTTCCGGCGGGTTGGCCCGAACCTCAACTCTGACTGTTTTAACATCATTTGTACCCTTTGATATCACCCCCAGCTCCACTTCTCCTCCTTTATATTTACCCACCTCAGCTGTTAATTCCGAAGATGTTTTAATTAGTTTAGTTCCCACAAATTTAACCACATCCCCCTCTTTTAATCCCGCCTCTTTGGCCGGTGACTTATCCACTATGGCAATTACCTTAACCACCTCTGTTTCTTTAGGAACTCCTGTTATAGCATAAACCGCACTAAATATTACAACCGCCAATACCAGATTCATTAATACTCCTCCCACCACAATTAACGCTTTTTGGGCCGGGTTTTTGTGGGCAAACGAATATTGCTTTTCTTTTTGTTTAGTTTCCTGGGTATCTTCCCCATAAAGTTTACAAAATCCCCCAATTGGCAACCAGTTTAAGGACCACACGGTATCACCAATTTTCTTCCCCCACATTCGGGGTGGTAAACCCAAACCAAATTCCTCCACTCTCACTCCGGTCTTTTTGGCAGCCAAAAAATGCCCCAATTCGTGAACCATAACCAAAATTGACAAAGCGATTAAAAAAATTACTACATCCATGAGAATATTATACTTTATCCTCTAATTTCTTTCTCTTTTAAAGCGGCAATTGCCTCCACTTTCGCCACATACTCATCGGTTAACTTTTGTAACTCAATTTCGTTTCGTTTAAATTCATCCTCACCAATAGTTTTATCCTGTTTTTCGTCCATTAATTTTCGGCGAACGTCGGCACGAATATCCCTAATAATTCCCCTAATTCCTTCCAATTTTCGCCCCAATAGTTTCACGAAATCTTCCCTTTGTTCTCCGGTTAATGCCGGCAGACTCATTCGAATTAATTCTCCGTCAACTGTGGGTGACATACCAATATTAGCCGCCGTTATACCGTTGGCAATTTCTCTGATAGCCCCCTGGTCCCACGGAGTAAAAGTCAGCATTCGCACGTCCGGTACCCCAATAGACCCTAGTTCCATCAGTCTCATTTTCTGCCCGCCATATACCGACACCATCACATTTTCAATCAACGCCGGCGTCGCCCTTCCAGTCCTAATCGAGCCAATATCGCCAACAAACAAGGCTACTGACCTCTCCATTTTCGCTTTTATCTCAGATGTGTTTAGCATACTTACAATATTACAGGTATTACTCTGCCTTCTCAATCCCGTACTTACCCCGCCGACTCAGTCGTAAAAGTACAAATCTTAACGAACGAGGCAAACTAATTTTTTGGGCGCGCAGCGATACCGGTAAACGCGAAGCACTTTAACCGGCAAGTTCGAGCACCCAAAAAACGGTTGCCAAGTTCAATCTTTTTTAAATCTCAAATCGTTCAATCCGCCCCAGTTTCATATTTTCCCCAAATTTAGACACCAGTTCTTTGATTAAGTCATCAATTTTCCGGCTTGGGTCTTTAATATAATCCTGAGCCAATAATTCAGTCGCGTCTTTAGGATTCATAGCCGCCACTTGAAGGGCTATTTCTCGGGCTACATTCATAAACTCTTCATTTTTAGCCACAAAATCAGTTTCGCAAAGCAACTCTACCATCACCCCAATTTTTCCAGTAGTGTGAGTATAGGTAGCTACTCTCCCCTGCCGGGTTTCCCGGTCAGCCTTTTTCTCCGCTTTCTCGTAACCTTTCTTTTTTAGTATTTCCATTGTTTTGGCCCTGTCGCCCCCGGCTTCCTCAACCGCTGTCTTAATTTCCATCACTCCAAATCCAGTCGCTTCCCGAATAACCTTTACTAATTCAATTACTTTTTTGTTGTCCATATTTGTTTATTAAATATTAATATAATTGAGGCAAACTAATTTTTTGGGCGCGCAGCGATACCCGAAGGGAAGTTCGAGCACCCAAAAAACGGTTGCCGAAATTCATAAACTGATTATTTAACCCCAGCCGCTTTAATTGCCCGGCCAATTTCCTCAACAATTAATGTCACGGCGTGTACATTATCGTCGTTAGTTGGAATCGCCATGTCAACTATTTCCGGGTTACCGTCAGTGTCCACCATAGCTACAGTTTTTATTTTCCGCAGTTTGGCTTCCCGAACCGCAGTTTTCTCAAAACCGGCATCCACCAAGAAAATTAAATCAAACAATTTGTCAACATTGCCAATTCCTCCAACATTTCGCTCGAGTCTGTCAAGTTCTTTGTGAAGTACTGACAATTCTTTTTTGGTTTTGTCGCTGAATTTGTTACCATCCAAACCGTCTTTTAAATCCCGATATCTTTTAATGGTTTTTCGAATTTGCTCCCAGTTGGAAATAGTACCACCCAGCCACCGGTCAGTCACATATGGAACTCCGGCGTCAAGCGCTACTCTTCGGGTCACTTCACGGGCCATCCTTTTAGTACCTACCATCAATATTTGCTTACCGTTTCTTTTGGCGTTATAAATCATGTCACAAGCCTTCTGTAAAGCGCCCATGGTTTTAGTTAAGTCAATTATTTCAATTCCGTCTTTGGCGGTGTAAATATTCACTCTGGCTCTTGGATGAGTCTTGCTGACTTTGTGCCCCAAATGGCATCCGGCCCCAAGCAAGTCTTTAAGTCCAATTGTCAGGTTATATCTTTTGTCCTCAAGTTTTCTTTCTTCTTTTTTAGTTATTTTTACTTCCTCAGGTTTCGCTTTCTGAGCTTCCAATTTGGTAGCTGCAACTCTGGCTTCATTTAGTTTAGCAATCTGTTCTTTGCTGGTAATCTTTTCAGTCTTTTTCTCTTTAACAACCAGCGCCGCTTTAGTAATTTTTTTACCGGTGCGGTTGACCGTTTTGACAATTCTTTTTTTGGTGGCTTCTGCCATAGGTTTTATCCTTTTTATTTTCCCTTTGAGGGCAATTTATATTACCCAGGATAAATCGGGAAAAAAATCTTTAACCGCCTATTGTATCATGCCCATTAGCTTAATGTCTCACCCACCACTGACCTAATTGCTCCAATAACCTGCTGCTCTACATCAGGATTATTCCTACTGCTTCCGTCTTCAAATTTTTCCCATACAGCCGGCTCCGAGCCGACAGCATGCACATTAAACAAACGTCCACCCATCGTAACCACCAAAATTCCCCAATCGGCACTCCGGCTTACCCTAATACTTACGCTTATCCCGCCAATAGTTACTACCCCGTCTATGTCTTGTCTAGATTCGATAAGCTGATCCCTAACTCTATCTAATAATCCTCTGTCAGCTTTAATTCTTACCTTTTCAACCGCAAACCTTTGCTCAAGACTGTCCCCTCCGGTAACTATCAGTGGCCGGGTCGGACCTTTAGCATCGACCGCTCCCTCCGCTTTTATCGGTTCCCACACTTTTGTAAAGTTCTGATCGTCTTTTCTACCACTAAACTCTGCCATCTCCGAACCAAAGAGTCTTATTAATCTCCGCATAGTTTTATTAACCTCGCCCACTGAAAATGTATCACTCCCCAATGGTCTAAAAACAACCTCATCATTCACCTGGTTTAATCCCTCTACTTTGAAATTTTTTCCACCATTGTCCAAAACATTCACTCTCGGATTATCACCATCACCTCCTTGAATAATTACCATCATCATTTCTCCTCTTCCATCTTCGGTTAGTTGGCAATGTAACACCGTGTGAATACTACCATCTTGGCTCCTATGCTCTTTACCCCCTAACCTTTGTAATCCGGCTACAATTACTCCAAATCTTGAATCTTCTGGTGTCAAACAAAACTCGCTTCTTGAATTAGTATCAACAGTCTTAGCTACCTCTCTTGTCCCCACTGATATTATTTTCGCCTCCGCCGATTTCACTGTTATCTCCTCACCTCCCATTCTCTTTTCAGGTACATAACCAGTATCAAGACCTTGCAAACCTTTCGTTTTTCCGGCTGCGCGATTCTTCCTCACCAACTCATCAGTCCAGTTCCAAGCAGACATTCCCCTATCATCCGCGTCCGCTCCCCCATCTCTCCACCTTAGTCTACTTACTGCTTTAAATATTATTTCACCATTTCCCAAGTTCCTAATTCTAAAAACACCTTGCTCTTGCTCTCTTTCCTGATATACGATATTTTCATCAATCACCTCCCCCCCAAACCTAACATGATAAACATATTTTTGACCTTCAGGACAATTCTTACACATATGCCAATAATATCACAAACTAGATCATGTTTTAACCTTGTTTTCCTCCGTTATGATCAGCCTGGCTTGAGGTAATTCTGGTTTAATCGGAACAATTACTAAACCATTTGTATCAACTCCTTTTCTCTTCCACCCTCCTAACGGTTCCCATGGTCCTTTTGGTATCTGAAATCCATTATCATTATCTAAAATTTTTTTATAATCATGCCTTCCCATAATTAATTATACTACGCACCCAGTAAGTACACCGTAAAAATTTAATCAGTATTACTACTTTTACAAAAGTCCCATTTTCATCATTTGTACGTTAAATACTCCCATAACCTTAGTTGCTATTTCACTGGCTTTTGTTATCGACATGTCACACAAATTAAAGACCTTGAAACTAGTCAATTGCGCATCTTTCACCACAAAACTCAAACCATACCAGTTTTCCCCTGTTCTTACTCTAAGTAAAAACTGATCCTCTACCTTATCCCATTGCGCAACAAATTGATCATCAGGATTCATACCAAATATCAAGGAAACACCATTGTAACCAGCCATAGTCAAACTTTTTAATGTGCTACGCATTAGTAAAATCCTATACCAATCATTTTCCCCTATTCCCGCATCAATCATTTGATTTCTTAATTCATTACTGGTGCCGCTCCATTTTAAAGCTGCTCCGGTTTTATCATATTTAGCTATAGAATAAGTAGGGTCTCTTAGTCGAATCCCTTCCCCTACAGGGTATGGCAAGCTCCCATCGTCCACAGCCGCCCCAAATCCAAAACATTTTGGGGATAGTTGTACCCCCTTTCCCCACAAAGTCGGCCCGTCACTTCCTCTAATCTTACTTTCAATATCTCCAAAACTCATCACCAATTATACCATATATAAACCTATAATATATTAAAACTTCTACACCCTCACCCTAAAGTAGATTGACCATAATAACCATCTTTTCCCGCTAAATCTACTGTAGTTTCTGGATTATTTATTATACTGGGCAACAAAGCCATTATTTTGTCTATCCCAATTCGTTTTTTACCATTTTCTAATCTAGAATCTCTACCTTCAACTGTAAATTCAACTAACTTACTTCTCTCAAATTTACAGTCCACCAGTACACTATCAGGATTATCAATTTCACTTACAATCATTCTCAAATTTTTTGTGGAATTATCCCAAAACAGTATTAGTCTATTTCCGCTCTCTCCTATCAACTTATTAATTAATGCTGATTCCAATCCTTCAATACGTGAGACCTTATCTTCTAATTTATTTGTTAACCTCATAATCATTTCCCATCTCTCTTGGTTTATTCCTACTCCCTCCATCATCATAGCCAACCCATAATTATCCATACCTTCCCACAGCTTCGACCACTCTTCTTGTTGCAATGGGCCCCCTACCCCCTGAGTCTGGTTTTCTACCATATCAGTCAAACCGTGTACAAAAGTCATTGATCCTTCCCCGGGTGGATAACCCCCCACAGTCGGCCGCGTCCAAACACCTATCAATCCCCATCTTAAAACGAAATCAGCGCCTTGCCCCAAACTCCACTCCCCATCTCCTAATGTGCCCCTTGGGCTCACTTCGTAAATCATCGACAATTATAGCATAAGTAAACCTATAATATTAGTTTTTATTATCGTACCACCTAGGCAAGTCCACCCCAAAACACCCAATTACCCCATCACCCTCAACTTCTTTAAACATTGAATTAAGATGAACCAGTTTTATCTCTCCTAACCCACCCTCCGTTACACAACAAGACAGCATTTCCACTGCTTTTCTCATTTTTGTTCTTATTCTCCAGTCTACCGACTCAACCCCTTTTCCTGTTTGATTCATCAAATTCACTAATACCACCTCTCCCTCCTCATCAAAATTCGCTATTATTTTCCAATTTTCATTTGTAACTTTATCTTGAATCACGATTCTTAATATTCTGTCATTTGACTCCCAAGCTCCAATCGCTTTATTAGTTTCTCCGTCTGCTACTAAAATTCCCACATCCGCACCCGCATCATAATATAAAGAATTCTCAAGCATCCCTTTTACCCCATAAATCCCATCCAAATCCCCTTGGTTAAAACCCAACCCTTCTAATCTTTTTCTAACTTGATATGACGTCCCCTCTTCCCACCCGCCCCCACTCATTTCCTGTTCTTCACGTAACTCAGTTATGTTTTCTTTGGCTGCTTTATGTACTACCTGCCACATACTACTCCAATCAAAACCCTCTTTAATATCACCATCTATCTCAGTTACCCTGTCACCCTCAAACCTTACTCTAACTTTTGCTAAAGTTTCACCCTCTTCTTCTGGCTCCAATTCAATTCTCAAAACTCCATCATCAGCATAACTTGCCAGTAATTTACGGTCCCCTATTCGGTAAGTTAAATATCCAACCTCTCCGCTCGCCATATCAGTCCCAATTTGTTTTTTTATATCAACCACGCTTAAAAATGCCGCACCCCCCAACTTCATTTCCACCAGCTTACGTTTATCCAATCCACTAGGTTTCAAAGTCAATGTCTCCGCTTGGGGCATTACTTCACCCTCCACTTTCAGAGTCTCCATAGCTTCTCTAAAGGCCATTTCGTTTTCAATACCTTCCATTAAACTCTCCCGGCTTCTCATTGCCCTGGTTACTTCTGGTAATTTTGGTCTTGGTCCGTCCCCCGTCGGATATTCCATTCCTGTTACTCGTGTCCTAAATTGACTCAAGCACCCGGCTACTTGCCAACCAAGAGGGTTATACCCTCTCTTTCCTTCACCGCTTTCTATTTTAGCCATTAGTTACTTGGGTGGTACATGCCCACCCTTGCCCCTAATTTAACTGCATAATCGATTAGGAGTAAATCATCTGTCACCCTGAGTCCCTTTAAATTCAGTTGTATGTCACCTCCACCTCTTGGTTGTGGTAAATCTGCCACTACCAACTCAGTTGTCAACCCATATTCACCAATACACTTTCGGCAGGCGTCAACCGGCTCTCTTCTCCCCCCTGCTTCCACCACCGCCAATCCAACTCCGATTTCAGTTTTGCAAAATGTACATTTACTCATAATTAATTCAAATTTAAATTTATAATTCGTCCATTAGTTACAACTGTATCTTCCTTCCCCCCATAAACTCCAAACCTATCAACTTTACTTGGATCAACCCATCCCAAGTCAGGTTTAGGGTCATCTACAAATTCAAAGACCGGAATCTCTTCTTTCTGTGTCTTCTCTTGTTCTAGTTCTACTACTTTCCAATCAGAAGTAACCAACCCGCAAATCAGACCTGTTTCAGCTCCCTCTTCTCCCAGTTCTCCGCCCTCAGCCTCTTCAATTATCTCAATTCCCCTAATACTCTCCGCTTCTCCGTACTCCATTAAGTGGTTCAAAAAACTACTCACTATTCCTCTTTGAACCTCATCAGGCAAACTACCCGCCTGGGTAATAAACGCAAATGCCTCAACTTCCCCGCTCTCACCAAACCCAAAGCTAATCCCAAAATCTTCCATCGAGTCGTCACTCCAAACAACTGCCAAAGTCCCCTCCGCCCTATCCCACATCACCGAAGCATCAAAACTTCCAGCAGCTAAAAATGCACAGGCGACCTGCTCCATACCATTAAGCGCTTTGCCTAATTCCTTCTTAAAATACAATATTCTGGCCCAACTTTCCGGACCAAACCCAAATCCTTCCATCTCCGTTCGGAAATCCCCCAGCTTCCTCCATTCAATTTCCCTTTCAATTACCTTCAAGCCTTCGTATTTGGGCATATCCGTTACCGGTACTCCCATTCCGGCATAAACGCACAACGATTCTTCCCAAACTCTAAAAGCCTCTTCCATTTTTAAAAACCGCACTGGCAATACCGGGTCAATCCCTTCCTTCTCCCTCCTGAACCCTACTCCCTTCAGACTCTCTCCAGTTGCGCCCCCCCCTGCCACGTCCATAACTAACTGCGAATATGGCCTCAACGCCACTCCATCATGACCCTCCCTCCTTTCACTTTTATCTTCACCTCTTATTTCTTTTTCTAAATCTCCCATCAGTTTCTCCCCCACCAACTACTAATAACTAATCTAGGAGCAAGTTCTTTTATTGTAATTCTTTGCAAACTTTTCTCACCCATAACACCCCTTAATTCCCAATCAACTGGAAATTCACCTTTGGTCGTGTCATCCACTCTTTTCTCCTTTTTGGGAATAACTTCACAACTCCAATCATCCTGTTTTGCCGCCATTTCCCCCAATAGTGCCAACCCCATACCCACTTTTCTATTTTGCCACCTTTTTCCCTTTCCCTCTGTTAGTTCCATATCCCACGCCGCCAATTCTCCACTTTCGTCAAACATAAAATGTAACCTATGTACTTCTTCCCCCTTTCTCCAACCTACCTCTACAAACCCCGGCTTTTCCCCGCTTACCCAAACCGTATGTTTTCTCAGTTCTGTTTTCAGTTTTATTACTGTACCCTCTGGCTCGTTTATCAAACTTTTTTCAATCCCTCCGGCCATTACCACTAAGTCGTACCACCGCTCATGAGTAAACCCCGCCTCCTCCAAAGCTTGCTGAAACTCCCCTACTTTGCTCCAAACCACACCTAGTTGGCTCTCCAGTTTCTTGTCATTACCTTTATTTAATCCAATTACCCACGACCCTTTAGCTCTGAAAATTTTTGAAGTTAATGTTTCTTCACAAAAGTAATTTGGTTCTGCCTCAAGAGGTTCGTTTTTAGGTCTAAATCCCCAAAACTTTGCTTCGTGATTTTTCTCCACCCAGCACCGTCCTCCGTCCCTTTCCTCAACCCTAGGTCTCCTCTCTGCTCTAGGCCCCACTTCTTCCAGCTCAACCAAATTAATATCAATATTCGTCTCTTCCGTCTTCATTAGTCGCATTATGGCCCTTACCTCACCAATTCCTTCCACCCATTCATCTTTTGGGTACTCTTCACCGTTCCTTTCCACCGTTAACATCGCCAAGTCACCCGCCTTGTCAAACATAAAAGTCAGTGTCTTTTCCTCACCCTGCCCCGCCCTGTCCCAAATCAGTGTCAACCGGCATTTTCCTTGTTCCCACTCCAACCCAATTACCTTTTCTCCAATGGTAATCTCTCCCACTGCCATTTTATTACTCTCACCTACAAGTTTAGCTTCCCCAATATCTTTTAGATGAAGTACGTTTACCCAATCTTCGTGTTCAATACCGCAGTCATTTAACAACTGCTGTCTTTTACCAACATTTTCCCAAGTCTCAGGCTCCCCTTCACCTAATTGGTCAACTACCAAAGTTCCTTCAGTTGCTAACTGCTGTTCGGTAAATGCTCCAATGTCATAAATCAAACTACTTCTGTCCACCTTCTTCATTTTGGCAAGTAATTTCTCTATAACAGTTTTTCTTGTTTCTAAGTCTCCTACCGACTCTGTGTCAATTTGCAAATCCAAGCACTCAAAGCCACCTTCTTTGCTAAAGCCAATACACAACGAATGCCATCTCAACTCCTCATTATTCCAAAAAATATTTAGCGAACTCTCGTCCACATCCCATTGAGCCCCCACCTCTTCTCTATTAATCCTTAAATTCCCACTAGAAATAATTTGTTTTTTGTCGCTATCAATAACTATCCTTAACTCTTGGCGTAAATACAACACATCCGCCCAAGCTTCCCGGTCAAAGCCGTTTTTCACCAATTCCTCTCCCGCTTTAGTTCCCTTCATTTGATCCCAACTACTACTAAAGTCATTTTCTGTCCGATATGGCCATCTGGTCCAAGGCACTTCGTCTCCTCCATGGGCCGCCAAACAAAACTGTACATCTACTCCCCAAGACTGCTCAAGGTCCGCAATTATTCTTGGAAACAAGTCACTAGAATATGCCGATTCAGCCCCCGGTTCCAATGCTTCCCTAACACATCCCGTTACCGGTCTGAGCGCCAAACCATCATTCCCCTCAACCCTGCCCATTTTTTTCTCCCCCATTTTTTATAAACGCATCTAATGCCAACACTAATTGGGGTACTTCCGCCATTAATCGCAATCTTTCAACTAAACTCATTGGTTTTGTGCCTCTATTAGCTACAAATTTCACCGCACTCTCCTCTCGTATATCAAATTTCTCTTTTGTTTTACCTACCTTAAAACACATTTGAAATCCTCCCGGTCTGCCATCCAGCGTGCTCGAAATCATCAGGGTTGTCTCGCCCCCCTCAAACTGCCCCAACCATAGTCCTCTTGCCTCACTTTCCGTTACTTTAATAGCCATCCCTCTGCCTCCGTCCTCATCTGGTGGCAAATCCTCCAAATTCACCACTAAATCTTCTAAATGTTCACGACCAGACAGTTCCATTCCTCTATTGTCCTGAGCCGAGGTCTTTTCTTCTTCCCGTCCCATTTCAGCCAATAATTCTGGAATCCAAGCCAAAATCGCTACTTTTTCTCCCCGACACAATTCCCTCTTTTCACCTGTAGGGGTTGCTAATTCATAGCATTCTCCTTCAACATATTTTAATCCCTCCCCCTCCCCCCTTTTAATCCCAAGAACCATTCGCTGTTCACTTTCACCCTTATTTACTGTAATTTCAATTCGACTTCTTCTTTTTGTAGTTACGTCCATAAAGGCTCGAACCCCAATCTCCCCGGCTTGTAACTCCACCTCAGTTCTTTTTCCGTCTTCTTCTTCTAGAAGCCTTCCAGTCATGGCTTGGGCCAGGTCATTAATCCACTCCTGTTCAACCCCTCCTCTCCTTATCTCAGGATCAACCTCATCTCGTAGACCCCAAACCACTGTCATAATACGAGTCACTAATTCTCCTTCTATTGGTACAGCTCCATTAAGTGCCGCCTCCCGAAACCCACCTCTGAAAAAAGTAGTGCCAGATCCATGTTCTGGTGTGTCTAATAGAAAAAGATTTCGCGTCCCCTTACCAATTTCACCCGCCCCCGTCTTCAATCCATCATCATTTTTTAGTGTTCTACCTTTTCCAATATTTCGGAAATACTCAGCCACTCCGGTTCCTTTGCTTTAAACCCAATAAATTATTACGTTCCATAATCCGGTTGAATATAAGCACTAATTTTTTGCCCGTGTAATCTATCCCTGTTTGGTCCACAAACTCCGCTAACATTCAAGGATTGTGAAAGTGTTCCCTGGTAAACAATTATTCCCATCTCAACTCCGGTAGTTTCTCTTCCCTTTTTTAAACAGATATTTGACATTGTTTTGTTTTAAAATCCGGGTTCTTGTGTTGTGTGTTGCTTGTGTTTGTTTTGTTTTTTGTTGGCTTGGTTTGTGCCCTTGGCCGCTTTTCCCGCCTGTCGGCGGGACGGCATCTCGGGCATCGCCGCTTCTTTGTGTGCGCCCAAGCCACCGTCCCGCCTGCTTTTACGTCGTCGTTACCTCCTCAGGTAGACCTTGCTTGGCACGGCATTCTGGACATAACTTCCGTCCATAGACCCTGCGTCCGCATCCACCTTGGCACCAGCACCCGTTTTTGCAACGAGTAGAGTCTGACGCCCTTCGACGACGCTTTTCCTCAGCCGGCTGTTTGTTGGGAGACATGGTGTCGCCCTCCTTTGAGCGACCCTATACGAGGGGGGTTGGGGAAAGACATTTGTGGCGATTCGGGAAACCCGAATCGGGGGGCGCAACAGCGCCGAAATCCAACTCGCAAAACTTCAGCGAATGGAACCCAAACGACTCCGGCTCTACCGGAACCCTTTGGGGTCCATCCACTAACAATCTATTCTTTTCTTCTAGCGCTCTAGCGTACTCTCGTACCAGCGAACTAACGTACTATTTTTACAAGAACCCGGATTGTTAATGAACCTTCCAGGGCTCCCTCCCAAGCGTTATGGGACTTCACCTTAAAATTACCCCATAATATAAACTCAATTTAATAAATTTGCAAGCACCAAAAGCCCATTTTTCAGACGTAAAAGAAGTTTGTAACAATTTAGTAAGAAATACTACTTAATATATCTTTTATCCTATATTTCCATTCCTCTTATTATTTGTCTTTCTGTGCTTTACCTCTTCCCAATGTTTTAACGACTGTAAATCAGCACCGTCCACACTATATATTCCCAAATTCATCCGACAGCGCCAGCAAAGAGCCCACTCTTCACCGTTTGCCAATTTTGCCACCACCTTAAGCGGTTTGTAATGTCTACACCCAGGACAAAATTCTAAAACCGCCATAATTAATCATACTCTCCCCTACCCCTCAATCGTCCACAACCTTACTGTATTCCTACGGACTAAGTCACTAATTCCAAAACTCTCATCCGGGTCAACCTCTTTCCATTGCCGGGGTAAAAACACTCCAAAAGGCTGGGGCCACAAATATGCCCCCACCCAAAAAATAACCGGATCCTCCCGAGCGATTATATTTATTTCTGTCATTGACCAGGTTTTACTCATTAGAGCAATCTGTCTCAATTGAGGCCATATTCCCCCATCCACTCGATACTTATAACTTCCAGTTAAACTATATTTAAAACTCGGTTCTGCTACTTTTTGAACTGAAATCAAACTGGGACGGACTATTGGCACTTCCGTTATATTAATCCTCAATACCTGCCAAGGATAAACCTGCAGCACATCTCTTTTTTCCAACATCGGCGAATATAACTCAAATAAATAAACTTTTAGTAAATAAATCAACCGACTTTGCTCTATACTCATTTATGTCCGACATGGGCTTAACTTTTCTTGAAGTACGTTTGCCTCAAACCAATGAGTTTCCCCTGGAAGCCATGAGTTCTCTTCTGTCTAATTTTAGCGGGGCTGTCTCCCGTGGGTTTGTTGACCGAATTTTTGGCCGTTTTCCCGTCATTTCTTCTTTGGAAGTTGTCTTAAGTGGTAACCTTATTCGCTTCTTTCTCGTCACCCCCACCAGCCGCTCGGAATTTATCAAAAACCAAATTTTGGCCCAGTACCCCAGTGCCCTCCTTCGAGAGTCTACAGATGATTACCTGCCTCAAGTTTTTGCCCCCTCCCAACTTGTTTTATCCCGCTCCTACGACTATCCGCTCAAAACCAGTAAGGATTTTAGAGACATTGATCCTTTTTCCTCCATTCTCTCTCCTCTGGCTCGCTCTACTTCTGCCACCGATTTCTTTCTTTATCAAATACTTCTCTCCCCCGCCCCAGACAATTGGCAATCATCTATTACCTCCATCATTCAAAACGGAATTTTGGTTGATTCCGCCAAGAACTTCCGCCAGTCCCACCCCGACAAAGCCGTCTTTGAGCAAAAAATCCAGTTCCCCGGTTTAACTGCACAAATCAACATAGCTTCCACTTCCCCGGGCCTTCTTTCAGCTTTCAGCTCCAGCTTCGGGGTTTATACCAATCCCCGGGGAAACATCATTAAATCCTCTTCTCCTGGTCCTTTTAGCCGCTCTAAACTCACCAAATCCATCACTACCCGCCGCCTTTTAGGCCGCCGATTAATCCTCAACACCGAAGAATTAGCCGTCCTCTGGCATTTACCTAACAAATACACCAAAATCCCCAACATTGCCTGGGGCCAAAATTTGTATGCCGACCCTCCGGAAAACCTACCGGTCTCCGATGGCGCCACCGACGAGCAAAAACAAAACATCAACTTTTTTGCCCGTACCGACTTCAAAAACCGTAGTGCCATTTTTGGCATCAAAGAAGGCGAGGACCGCCGCCGTCACACCTATATTATTGGTAAGTCCGGTACTGGTAAAACTACCCTCATTTCCAATATGGCCATCGATGACATTCGTAAAGGCCGGGGAGTTGCCATCATCGACCCTCACGGCGATCTTTGCCAAACCATTCTCGATTATATTCCTGCCCACCGCGCCAACGACTGCTGTTATTTCAATCCGGCCGACCCCGATTACGCTTACCCTCTAAATGTTTTAGAAGCTCAAAACGATTCTCAGCGGGAGCTGGTAGCCTCTGGGGTCATTTCCATTTTCAAAAAACTCTACGGTAACATTTCCTGGGGTCCCCGCCTCGAACATATCCTGCGCAACGCCGTCTTAACTCTTGTTAATGTTCCAGGCTCAGACTTGTCCCACATTGTCGAAATTTTAACTAATAAAACCTTCCGGCAAAAGATCGTTCCTCAGTTAACCAACCAAACTCTTAAAAACTTCTGGATCAACGAGTTTGACCAAATGGACCCAAAGTTCCAAAACGAAGCCATTGCTCCAATTTTAAATAAGGTTGGCCAGTTCATATCAAGCAGTAACATCCGTAACACCGTCGCCCACCCCGTCTCCAAGGTTCGGATTCAAGACATCATGGACCAAAAAAAGATTCTTATTGCCGACCTGTCTACCGGTAAGCTAGGCGAGGACAACTCAGCCTTACTCGGCGCCATGTTAATCACCCAAATCCAACTTTCGGCCATGAACCGGGTATTTCAGGCCCAAGAGGAGCGCTCCGACTTTTATTTATATGTTGATGAATTCCAAAATTTCGCCACCGAAGCTTTCATCAAAATTCTGTCCGAAGCCCGCAAGTTCCGCCTTAACCTAATTATCGCCAACCAGTACATGAGTCAGCTTGAGCGTCCCATTCAGGACGCGATTTTTGGCAACGTCGGCTCCCTAATTGCCTTTGTGGTGGGTAATCAGGATGCTTTCATCTTAAGTAAAGAATTCGGCCCCAATTTTCCCCCCGAAGATTTGGTCAAAATCGGTAAATACCAAATCATTTCCAAACTCAGCATCGATTCAGCTACCACCGAACCCTTCTATGCTCACACTTTAGCTCCACCCGACTGTAAAAACCAAGGCCGCGACAAACTCATCCGCAATTCCCAGGAACGCTGGGGTAAACGTAAATAATTATCCCCTTGACACGTGTTATAAGACATCCTATATTTAATTATTAGTCATTAATATAGGATTATGTCAGAACGATTTACATATACACCCGAAGCAAGAGAAATTGCTCCCCGTTTCCAACCGGACGTAGATACTTTACCCCTGGAATTAACTCAAGCGATTACCTCGAGAGTAATCAATAAAATGCAACTTACCAAACCTTTAAAATTTAATTAAATCAAATGGAAAAATCCCCCATCTTTTTTAAACAATTAAGTTCAGAACAATTAACTCTGGCTAAGTCTTCATTTCGAACTACTATAGCCGAATTCGGGTCAATCACTCCCACCCCTACCCTCTCTACCCGCACAGGCAATAAAATCTAACCCCTACCAACTCATAATATTTTTTGTATAATAGCCGCATATGACAAGAATTACCACTACTATAGAGTGTTGCCCGTCCGGTTATAGTGCTCCTAACCCCAATTGTGAAATGACACAAGCTGATGGGACTAAATGTGAACATGGTTTTGGTAAAACCGTTGATTGCCCTGTGCGAAGGTTTGTTCCAAAACGAGGAAATTGCTTCGACCCAAACGTTAGTACTGCCCCCGGTCGACACTCAACTCCTGGTACACGCGTCAGTTCAGTTTCTAATTCCCATATATAAAATTAAGTCCTTTAATTACAGGCAAAAAGTTTAGTAGTGAACTGTATCAAAGTCCAAGCAACTCAACGAGATACCGAAATGAATCGGTCTCACTAAATCTTTTTCCAACTAGCCCACTTGCAATTTGGATAATTGGAACAACCGTAAAACTTTCGTCCGGTTTTAGTTTTCTTAACCACTCCCGGGTTGCCGCACGTCGGGCAATTAAATCCAGCGTCTTCCTTATACGTCGCTTTGTAATCACAATCCGGAAACCTACCACAACTTATGAATTTCCCAAACCTACCAACTCTGAGTACCAAATCCCCTTCCTCACACTTGGGACATTTCTGACCCAGACTCTCGGCTTCAACTTTTACCCTTTCCGCTTCTTTTTCAGCCCTTGCTACGTCTGGCTCAAACTTTTTCCAAAAAGATTCTACTTTACTTTGCCACTTGGCTTCTCCCCGGGCTACCTGATCCAACCCCTCTTCCATAGTCGCCGTAAATGGTAGCGACATTATCTCATCAAAATTCTTCACTAGAAATTCATTTGTAGCTGTCCCCAAACTCGTTGGTTTAAATTTCCCCTCGTCCCGCTCCACATATTGTCGGTCCTGAATCGTGCTGATAATTGGAGCGTAAGTACTCGGTCGCCCAATCCCCTGTTTTTCCAAACTCGATACCAGCGATGCGTCGTTATAACGGGGCGGAGGCAATGTTTTTGTTTCTCCGACAATTAGTTTACCGCTCAATTTATCAGCTACTTTTAAATGAGGCAAATGAACCTCTTCTGTTTTTTCACCAGTGACTCGCAAAAACCCATCAAATACCACACTTACCCCGGTAGCTTCGAATCCAGCCTTATTGTTAGTTAGTACAACTTTCATTTGGTTGACCCGAGCGTCTGAGGCTTGAGTGGCCACTGCCCGCTTCCAAATTAGGGCATATAACTTTTCTTCTTTAGTGTCTGTTTCCCCGGTTAGTTCTCTAAGTTTAGGATTTGTTGGCCGAATAGCTTCATGGGCTTCCTGGGCGTTTTTACTGTGGTTTTTAAATACACGAGGTTCCGGACTTAAATACTCCACTCCCAAACTGTCTTTTAAATATTCCCGAATCTCCCCTACTGCCTTTGGCGCTAAATAAAACGAATCTGTCCGGTGATATGTAATCAAACCTTTTTCATACAATCTTTGAGCCAGTCTCATTGTCTGTTTTCCGCTCCAGCCAAATCTCCGGGCAGCTGTTTGCTGCATTTTAGAAGTGGTCAGCGGTGGCAAGGGGTGCCTTTTGGCCTCCTTGCTCTCTACACTCTTAACTTCGTAGTCTTTACTAAGAGCTGCCTCAAATTCCTTTACCTGGGTTTCATTTATAAATTTAGTTGAAGTATAGCTGTAGTGCCCGTCAAACAATTTAATTCTCCGGCTTATTTCAAAATTTTCTTTCCCAATACGAACCAGTCCTGCCTCAAATTCATCTTTTCCGGATTTGGCTTCCACTGCTACCTTGAAAAAGTTTTCCGACACAAAGGCTTTAATTTCTTTCTCCCGCTCGGCAATCAAGCGCACGGCCACACTCTGTACCCGTCCGGCTGATAATCCGCGTCGGACCTTTTTCCACAATACTGGTGATAATTTATAGCCCACCAACCGGTCTAAAACTCTTCTTCCTTGTTGGGCGTCCACCAAGTCCATATCTATTTCTCTGGCCTCACCCATGGCCGTCTCCACTGCTTCTTTGGTAATTTCATGGAATGTTACCCTCTTAATTTTATCCTCATCAATTTTATTTTTTCCGGTGGTCATTAAGTACCACACATGCCAGGAAATGGCTTCTCCTTCCCGGTCAGGGTCGGTAGCCAATATCACTTCCTTAGCTCCAACAGCAGATTTTAGTAATTTGGAAACTACATCTTTTTTATCGGCAGATACTACGTATTTAGGCTCAAAATTATTCTCCACGTCTACCGCCAACTCTTTTTTAGGCAAGTCCCGCAAGTGGCCGACCGTAGCAATTACCTCATAATCCTTTCCCAGGTATTTGCCAATTGTCCGAGCCTTAGTTGGCGACTCCACTACTAGTAGTTTTTTCATTCTCGTCATTGTCCTCTATCATATCACTCCCCGTCAAGTCACTGCTTTTAATCGTTTAATTCCTTTCTCATTTCTTTTTCTGATTGTAGACCAGTTACAAGGTCTTCTTTTCCTTTACCTCCCGTCACCCACACGGGCCCATACATTTTATTTAAATCTCTATATGCTCTCACAAATCCTGTACCTCTTATCATTTCTCCCACCTCTCCGTTTTTTAATGTATACGGACCGAAACCTACTCTCCTGACCAGTTTTATTGATACTACAACACGATCAATCAAATCAGTTAAAAGCGTTTCCCGACACAAAACAATATTTTCTTTACGATCAACCATATCTGCTATCCGGAGGATTGTTACCTTTTAAGTCTTCTGGTCTGGCTACCGGCGAACCCGCTCTTATCTCTAATCTAGTCTCATAAACCACAGCTGGTTTGACATATAACTTTCTAACATCAACACTTCCCACTAACTGTAAAGATTGAACAGGCTTTGCTTCTATTTTTTCTACCATAGTTTATTATACATTAAATATGCTGTAAGTTCCACTTAATATAGTTTTAACGAATTTCTCTACGGCCACCTTATCACTATCCATACACTACCTATATATTAAGTATTTCAAGAACATCGGTGGAATTTGTTACCAACCCGGCTCCGTTTTTAATCAGCCAGTTGGGAGCGCCCGATAGTTCATCAGTAACTCTTCCTGGTACCGCCATTACTTCTCGCCCCAGTCTCCCTCCCCACGCAGCCGTATTCAGGGTCCCACTCCTAACTCGCCCAGAAATTACCACTATTCCTTTACACATACCCGCCACTATCCGGTTTCTTCTCAAAAAACTTTCTCTATTTATTCCATTTCCGTTTTCATCTTCCGACACAATCGCGCCCCCTCTCTTAATTATTAAATCAAACACCCCTGCGTTGGCTTTTGGTCTGGCAATTTCTACTCCCCCAGGAATTACTGCCACAGCCTTTCCTCCCGCCTCAATCGTCGCCCGGGCTACCAAGGCGTCTACCCCCAGGGCTAGTCCGGAAACTATTGTCCATCCTGCTTCAACCAAGCCTTTTACCATTTCCCTAATTACTCTAATTGAATAGTCATCCACCTCCCTGCTTCCGACAATTGCCACCATTTTTTGGCTTCCCAAAACCTCCTTATTACCCCGAACATATATTTTGTTCGGACAATTATCTATTTCCCTAAGTAATCGTGGGTATTCTGTACTTACTTTATTAAATATTTGTCTCATTTTTTATTGGTTTTGTGGTTAACCGAGGTACTAGAGTATCCGTCTCGTCAAACCATTCTTTGAGAAAATCTCCCACAATCGGCGCTGCTGCGTCGCTCCCCTCGCCTCCGCGCTCCAGCAATACTGTAACCGCAATCTCTGGGTTATCTGCCGGCGCAAAAGCCGTCAGCCAGGCATGGGTCTCCGTTGAATTTCCTCCCACCTCAGCCGTCCCTGTTTTACAAGCTATCGTTGTTTTGAAGTTAAACAACGGCCAAGCCGTCCCTCCCGTCTGACATGCCGCCCTCATTCCCCTTTTTATTATTTCCAAATTTTCCGGTTTCAACTTTAAGTCCACACAATTTCCACTAGTCCCCGACATAATTGTCGGTCGGCACTTAATACCGCCAGTAGCAATTATTCCGGTTACCATATTCACCTGTAATGGCGTGGTGGCTACATCCCCCTGGCCAATGGCCATATGATAGGTGTTCCCTGTAAACCACCCTTCTCCCTTAGCTTCTTTTTTCCAATCCGGATCCGGAATCAACCCTCCCACCTCGGATGGTAGTTCAATTCCTACTGTTTCCCCTAAACCTAACTTATATGCCCAGTCTGATATGGTTTTGGGGCCAATTATTTCTCCGGCTTTATAAAAATAGATATCGTTTGATCTCTTTAAAGCAGTTACCAAGTCCACAAACCCATCAGTCCCTCCCCGTTTGTTCCACAACCAATTAGTATATTTGTAATTACCTATCATTAAAAATCCCGTATCCTCAACTACCTGATTCGGGTCTAATTTGTTACTTTCCAATCCGGCAATACTTACTGTCAATTTAAAAGTGCTACCCGGGTGGTATTTCGCCCCAATTGCCCGGTTTAGAAGTGGCAAATTTATTGAGTCATTAATATATTCAAATATCTTATTATTGTCTCCGATATTGGTAAAAACGTTTGGGTCATATGATGGAGATGACACCAGTGCTACCACTTCCCCAGTATCCGGATAAGACACTACCGCCGCCCCGGCTTTTCCCTCCATTAACTTATATAGTTTGTCTTGCCAATAAGCGTCAATACTTAGCTTTACATCGATTCCTTTGCTTGGCAGCAGTCTTCCCAATTCACGAATATATTTCCCCATCGAGTCCACTTCAACCAGCCTTTTCCCAGCCACTCCGGTTAACTCTTTATCCATAACTTTTTCCACCCCACTCTTCCCCTTCCATCCGGTCACCGAACCCAAACTTACGCCATACGGATAATACCTGACATTTTTAAAATCCGGCTCCAATTGACTAAATTCCCAACCTTCAAATTCCCCCGGCTCCTGCCATACTTCTAGCTTTGTTTTTCCATTCCTATAGCTAAACTTATCCTCAGCCACTACCCTCCCCTTCCGGTCCACGATTCTACCTCTTTCAGGCTCAATTTTAATCTCAGAAATTCGATTATTGTTAGCCAAACTCCGATAATATTTTCCTTTAATCACCATCAGCTCACACGCTTTTACCGCCAATACTCCCAAGCTCACCATCACCGCCCACTCAAGTACCCAATACCATCGTTTCACTGACCCATTACCTCCAACTGTCTGGCTAATCCCTGATCATCAAGTAATTTTGCCAATCCCCGAATTACGGCCCGATCCGGTTCTGCCACCTTAAGGCAACTTATTTTTAACTCTGATTCAATTTGTTCTCTTAAGCCATATTGCAAACTGGCTCCACCTACTAAAACAATTCCCCGCCTAGTAACTTGAGCCATTATTTCCGGAGGTGCCTGATCCGCCAATGACTTAATGTTCTTAGTGATTTTTGTCAATTCTAAGGCTAGGGCTTCCCCAATTTCCCCCCGGTCCACTTTAATACTCACCGGTAATCCTGATTCCAAACTCCTCCCCCGTACCACTGTTTTTTCCCCCGCTTCAATTTTTCCCAGCTCCTCTCTCGCCCGCCGAGCCGTTACTAGACCAATCAATATCCCATATTTAATTTTAATAAAATTTATTATTGCCTGGTCCATAGTATCCCCACCTACATTTAGTTTTTTTGACAACACAATTCCCCCCCCCGATACCAAGCTCATTTCAGTTTTCCCCGCACCTACGTCTACTACCAACCCCTCAATATTATTTTTAATACTGCTTACGCCTAAAAGCGCCGCCGCCGCTTGGTTAATAAAAGTCAACTTCCCACCACCCGATGCCTCAAACACTCCCTTTATTGCCCGCCTCTGAACATTCGACATTTCATAAGACACACCTACCACTCCCCGGGTCTTCAAAATTGCCGGATACCGGGTAGGAACACTTCCTAGTTTCTTAAAAAACCAGGAAACCAGCATTGTTAAGCCGCTTAAGTCCTGAATTTCTCCGCCCATCATCGGCCACACTACTTCCACTTTCTTAGGCTCTTTCTCCTGCATTATTGCTGCCTTGTCCCCATAAGCTACTACCACTGCCCTTTTCTGCCACCGCTTTTTTTTAATTCGAGCTAAAGCACTGGCTTCTTCCACCACAATTCCCCTCTCAGCCAAGTAAATCAATGACACCTTAGATCCCAAGTCCAGTGCCAACCTCATTCGGAAACGATCAACCGTTTCCATCCATTTTTCTTTAACTTGACTTATGCCTACCATGTCTTATTCTAAAACACATTAGCCCACTCTCCTATAATTACCTTATGACCAAATTATATTATCTTTTGTTTCTAGTTACTCCGCTTTTGTTTTTTACCCTAAACTCTGAGGTTTTCGAAGTTCCCAAAATGTATTTTGTTTACCTACTGACCCTTCTAATCCTTGCCCGCCATCTTTGGGGTTATCTTAAAGGAAGGCATCCTCTTTATCTGCCTCACCCCCTTAATCTCCCTCTATCCCTATTTTTTCTAAGTCAACTTATATCTACCCTAATTTCCACTAATCCTACCCTTTCCTGGTTTGGTTACTATTCCCGATTAAACGGCGGTCTGCTGTCCACCCTCGCTTACCTATTGTTATTTATCATCGCCGTCGTTCATTTCACCCCTTCCTCATTTTTCCATCTCTTGCACCGCTCTACCCTACTCGCCTCACTTCCGATTGTCACCTATGCTCAGGCTCAACATTTTGGTATCGACTCAAATTACTGGGTCCAGGACGTCAAGGCTCGGGTCTTCTCAACTTTTGGTCAACCCAACTGGTTGGCTACATATCTCGGTGTAGTTCTGGCCTTCTCTTTAAGTCAAATCAACTTACCGGACAATACTTTTATTCGCCGTCTTTCTTCACTCTATCCAATCCTAATCATTATTGCCATTATTTTCACCCAATCAAAAACTGGTTTAACCGCCACTGCTTTAGTAATCGGTTTAACCTTTATATTACAAATCGGTAAAACTAAACTATGGCAACTTCTAAGCTACCCGTTTCTATTCTTTTTCCTTCTCTTAATTACTCCCAATTTTATTACCCAAAAGCTTTTTCCCGCTTCCCCCGCTGCCGGTACTCAAGTTCCTCCAACTCAGAATGTCACTTCAAGTGGCGACATTCGCCTTATTGTTTGGCAAGGTGCACTTTCTCTTTGGCGCCAATACCCTCTTTTTGGTACTGGTCCGGAAACTTTTGCTGATACTTATTATTGGGTTCGCCCCATCTCCCACAACCTTACCTCTGAATGGGACTTTCTTTACAACAAAGCCCATAATGAATATTTAAATTACGCCGCCACTACCGGTACTTTTGGTATTTTGGCCTATTTGTCGGTTTTACTGTTCACCCTTATTTTAATCATCCGCTCCCAACAGTACACCCTGCTAACTGCCTACCTCTGTCTTTTAGTCAATCACGCCACTGGCTTTTCCATCGTCATTAGTGCTCTCTATTTATTTCTCATTCCCGCCGCCATTTCCTGGCCCAAACCAGCCCCCACTCCACTCTCCAAACCAAATCATTTAGTCTACCTACCCCTGTTTCTGGTCATTGTCTTTTTACTACCCAAAGTTGTGCTTTTTTACCTCTCAGATCTCTACTATGCTCAAGCTTTAAAGCAATCAAGCGCCGGTCAATACCCAAGTGCCCTCACCCAAATCGAGCTGGCTACGTCCCTTCGGCCAAATTTCCCTGAATACCTCATTAATCTTTCGGTCATTTCCGCCCAAAATGCCCTGTCTACCACCGACGCCGCACTTCAAAATAAATACTACCAAGCCGCCATTTCAGCCTCTGATAAGGCGCTAGTTTTGTCTCCCAGCAGCATTAATTACTGGAAATTATCTGCTCAAACCAGCTATTATCTTAAAGATTTTAATCAAAACTTGCTCAAACAAGCCACCACCCGGCTCATTAATGTGTCCAAGCTAGCCCCCACCGACGCCCGTTTATTCTTTTTAATTGGCGAGTTCCAGCTAGAACTTAAGGATTATTCTGCCGCCCAAAAGAGTTACCAGACAGCACTCAACCTCAAATCCAACTACGACCATGCTTCCTTTCGTCTAGCTCAAATTTATTTCTTAAATAAAAAATTCCCCCAGGCTAAAAATATGTTGGAGTTAACCCTACGTTTGGCTCCATCCAATATAGACGCCAGAGATTTATTAAATAAAATACCCGCCAATACTAACTAAAGCTTCCCTTCAATTACTTTTTTTACGTCCCACACCTCTTTTTTCTCCCCCCTCCACCTATAGAATTTTCCTCCCTCCAAGTCAATCCAGTCCACAAATAATATTCCGTCCAAGTGATCTGACTCATGTTGCCAAACAATTGCCTCAAATCCACCCAAAGCTTTCTTCTTTGTCACCAATTTTTTGTTAATTAGCTCTTGCCACTTAACGTCTATTTTCAAATACCGCCGCACAGTCCCGTAATAATCGGGAAAAGACAAACATCCTTCCAAAAAGTCTTCGGATGTTTTGTCATCCTTTACAATTACAGGGTATGCTTTTTCCCCATATGTTTTGGTTATTTCCGGGTTAATAAATACTTTTACTTTTTTTGTTACCGGATCTTTAATTCCAAAGAATCTCCCCTCAATTCCTAATTGGGTCGCCGCCAACCCGGCACCGTTTTCCGCCCCCACCAACTCTTTTTTTAATTCATCAATCTCCCTAATCAATTTGGCTTGAACCTTTTCAATCGGTTTTGTCTTTATCCTTAAAACATCATTAGGATAGGTTACAATTTTGGTCACGTTCTATTTTATCAAACTGTTCCCTTTGTCTGCCGTTTACCCACTTTCAACTTTATGAACTTTATGAACTTAAGTATAATGGGCTATGTTTAGACTAATCTTTTTTGGCTCTTTTGGTCAATACTCCCAACTCACTCTGGAAAAACTTCTTACCCACCCCGAAATTAATGTGGTCACAGTCGTCACCTCCCCTCCCCGGCCCGGTAACCGCGGTCAAATTACTAAAAATCCGGTTGAAGTTTTCGCCCAATCCCAAAGTATTCCCGTCCTGACTCCGTCTACGCTCAAAGACAATCTTCCTCCACTTCCCCCAGCCGATTTCATTTTAGTGGCTGGCTATGGGTTATTAATCCCCGCGTCTTGGTTATCTCACCCCCGTTACCTGGCTTTAAATGCCCACCCGTCCCTTTTGCCGCTTTATCCCGGACGTTTCCCTGTTGAATGGGCCCTGCTAACCGGGCAAAAAGAAGTTGGCTTGAGCATAATTTCCATGAACTCCGGCTTTGACTCAGGCGCCCTTGTTTATCAAAAATCACTCGAGGTCTCTCCATCCGATACCCGCCACACCCTTTATTTGGAACTTTATGCTCAAACTGGCTTAATTGCACCCGATTTGTTTACCCAACTGAGTAATTCCCTGTTAACACCCTGGTCTCAGCCCAACCTACCCACCTTCTATGCCCGAGGTCTTACCCGTGATGACGGATTTATTCCTTTTGATATTTTTCTTAGCTTTGCCAACACTAACCCGATTCCTTCCACCCCCTGGCCTCTGCTTGAAGAAATTAACCTCCATCTTCCCTCCCCCATCAATCCCCACACCTTAATTAGTCGCATGCAGCTAGCCCTCCAACCCTGGCCAGGTTTATGGACCAAAACACCTACCGGCATCCGGCTTAAGATCACCCAACTTTCGCCCCTTATGGTTCAGCCTGAAAGCAAGCTTCCTACCCCCTGGACACACATAAAAAATCTCCATACTAATTAGCTTTATATTCCGCATATATTCCGTATCTTCAGGAACATTTATTTTTGACTTTTAATCAAAAATTTTCAAAATTAAATAAAGGAGGTACACAAATATGCCAGTCAAAAAAAAACCAGCCAAAAAAACAGTCAAAAAAGTGGTTAAAAAAACAGTTAAAAAAACTGTAAAGAAAGCTAAAAAGAAATAAGTCTAGTTTCTTTCAAAAAACGGCACTCCGGTGCCGTTTTTTTGTGTCCAATCTTATGCTGAGGCAATTTCCATCTTCAGCCTCTTTATACACTTAGTACAAAAATCACCTTTTATGGAACCTTGGGTGGTTTTTATGCTGATTTTTTGAATATTAGCCTTGTAAGTTCGAGGTGTCCTGTTTTGAGCATGCGATCTGTTACGGCTAATCACCGTTCCTTTACCGCAAAATGAGCAATTTCGTGTCATGGCGTATACTATAGCATTAGTCAGCCTTTTTTTAAACATGCTCCTTGGACTTCTAATCACCCTAACTTTTCTGATTATCGGAATCACTGTTCATGAATTTTCCCACGCCCTGGTAGCCGACCGCCTAGGTGACCCAACTCCGCGCTTTTCCGGTCGCCTTACCCTAAACCCCCTCTCGCACCTTGATCCACTGGGTTCAATCATGCTGGTTATTGCCGGATTTGGTTGGGGTAAACCTGTACCCATCGACACCTACAACTTTTCTCACCCCCGTCGCGATGAAAATTTAGTCGCCATTGCCGGACCCTTAAGTAATTTACTTATTTTCTCAGTCCTGGGTTTACTTAACTTGGCTCTACCTCAATTTGGCCCCCTTTGGTTTACTGGCGCCCGTTTAAACCTATTTTTAGCCTTTTTTAACCTCCTTCCCCTCCCCGCCCTTGATGGTTCGCACATACTATTAAACCTATTACCTCCCGAATCCTCATTTGCCCTTAAAAACACCCTCAACCAATACGGATTTATTATCTTACTTCTGCTTTTTCTTCTCCCCTTTGGTTCATCTAATCTTATCTCTCTTCTAATCACTCCCCCCTCCAATTTTCTTCTAAGTTTGTTCTTCTAACTTTACTCTTGACTTTTTGTAATTAAATAGTCATATTTAATTTGATATGGAAAAAAATAACCCCCGCTTTTACTACGCACTAGGGGCTCTCTCCCTTTTTGCGCTTGCTCTCTTTCAGGGAGCTCA
>Ga0172379_10000810_pt1 | contig 72673 bp, 78 predicted proteins | sample GrowelOW334metaG_FD_119756 | JGI IMG/M metagenome (GOLD analysis project Ga0172379, IMG submission 119756) | Groundwater microbial communities from an aquifer near a municipal landfill in Southern Ontario, Canada - Groundwater well OW334 metaG | ecosystem: Environmental > Aquatic > Deep...
AACCGACTGATTTCTTCTCGCTCCAAATCGCTTAATCTTAAATAATTTGTCATAGAAATCTAGCGTATCATTATTGGCGCTTAGCGCCAAATATGTTGCGTTAGATTCTGGACTCAAACTAATTACCTTAAATTAAAACTCTTATTGACATAATTGTTTGCATCATAATACACTATTAATTGCACCTGTACCCCACAATAACAGCTATCCTTAGATTCCCGCCTGTTGTGGGAGAAAAGGTATGCTAAGCTAAGGAGGAGTCAAAATGAAAAGGAAACTGGTGATAATCGGTTTATTTGCCATCGTGATGATAGGAGTATTGCTAACGGCGATAAACACTTCTCTCCACTACCGACAAAGTATAATCGCTGCCGAAGGAATCACAAAGGAAGTGTGGGTTCCCGATAACTGCGAAGTCATTACGACTTGGGCAGCTTGGCAAGAAAAGTTTTTCAGAGCCAGGCCGTTATTTCTTGGCGTTCCGCTTGAAACATATAAGCAGCTAGTAACAAGCGAAACCCAGAATTTCGTACTCATCACCCGAGATGTGAGAATCATCTACTACAGATCTTACCAAGGCAAGGTTATCCTCGAGGCTTATGCCAAGATTAACTGGCCAGCCGGTTTCAATGATGCCATTGATCCTGTAGAATACCTTGGCAATGGCAAGATTCACATGATCGTCGAGAAAAGCATGTCCGGCCAAGTCGACGCCATTCTTATGGGTGCCTTTATCGGATTGCTGGTAGATTCGGTTATAGCAATTCTTTTTGTGATTTTATTAGGCAACTGGGTCAAACGGCACCGAGAAAAACCACCTGTCACATTGCCTTAACAATGGTCTGCACAAGTAACCTTAAATCGGGTAAAACTTTGTGCAGATCTTTTTTTATTTTTAAATATTTTTTCAAAATTTTGGCAAGTGATTATTTTTCCGGTAAAAACGTTTTAACCAAATCTGCTTGAAATAAGGCATCGTTAAAGTGGAAATCATAAAAGCTACCGCCGGCACAATGGCGTTAATCCAAGGCCGGGGTAAATTTATCGCCCAAAGATAAACGCCGATTGCCAAATAAGTAAATAAAGACAAAAGCCCTCGCCGGTTCCAGCTGGTTTCCCAGGCCTTGTCAATTTCAACGCGTTGATTTCGCTGTTCAATTTCTTTTAACTTTTCTTCAATGTTTTCCATAAGCTAAAACTTAAATTCTAGCCAACAAACACCTGGTAAAAATGCTGGAATTTCCGGCTGATTTGTTCGGCGGCTTCGGCTTGGCTGATTTTCCCGGCTTTGTAGTCAACCAGCGACTGCCAAAAAATTGTCCGACCCACGGCAAAACCAATAACCCCGGAGACTTTAGCTCCGGCTTTCAACCATTTTTCTACCTGGGCATCATCGGCACCGCGGCCCAAAACAATGGCGTTGGCTTTCCGGCCACCAGCTTTAATTTGTTTAACTAACAACTCATAATCTTTAGTCTCGATAAACCCTTCAATTTTCCAAACATCCGGTTCTATGCCGTCCGCTTGCATTTCAACAATCATTTTAACCATCAAACCCGGCCGAAGTTCGCAATCATAGCGATTACCGTCATTATCAACACAACTTAATTGTTCAGTTGTTGCCGGCACTAACGGCTCAATAATAAAACCATAGCCATTTTGGCGACAAAAGTCACTTAGTTCTTTTAACCGCGCTCTTTGCCGAACATTCAAATCTTGGTCGCCTTCGGGATTATAGCGCACTAAAGCTTTGGCATAAGTCGGCTGGTATTTATTAATATGAACGCCAAAGTCAGCACCGTATTCAAAAGCATACTCGTCCTGGCCGCTTTTTTCCGTTGAAAGACAAGTAAGGTAACCCGCAGCTTTGGCGTCTTTTAAAATCGCATCGCCAAACTGCTCATCCACTAAAATTGCCGCCGAAGCCTTGGGCACGGCCCCGGACTCAACGGCTAATTTAAAACCTTGATAAATTGTCTGCTTTAAATCTACTGCCTGGTTTAATTCCTCTGCCGTCAAATCCCGGCCATCAGATCCAAACATCTTTTTTAAAAATGAAGACCGGTGGTCAAAAGGTAGAATGAATAGTGATTGTTTTTCCATAGATTTGGTTATTTATTATTAACTAATCAATCCGATGATGGGTTGTAATATAGCGAACCGTGCCGGAAGTCGCGCGAATCACGACGGAATGAGTAACAATGCGGTCTTGGCTGAATAACACACCGTTAAGAAATGGCCCTTCAACAATACCGGTCGCCGTAAAAGTTAAACGATTGCCCTTCGCCAAATCCTTGGCATGAAAAGTATGATTAATATCTCTGATGCCGATTTTTTTTAAATATTTTGTAATTTCGGACTGATCTTTTTCGCTTCTGGGTTTAAATCGGCAGACAATACCGCCGCCAAAAATTTTAACAGCGACGGCGGCTAAAACTGCCTCCGTACTGCCGCCGGTGCCCATTAAAATATCAATACCCGATTCCGGCAAACAAGTCGCAATGGCCGCGGCGACATCGCCGTCAGTAATTAGCCGAACCCGCGCGCCGACCTGCCTGATTTCCTTAATCAATTGTTCATGGCGCGGCCGATCCAAGACTACAACCGTCACTTCGCCGATTTCTTTGCCTAATGCCTTAGCGACTTTTTTTAAATTAACCTTTACCGGCGCATCCAAATCAATCACCGGCGCCGCAATCGGTCCGGCCGCAATTTTATCCATATAAGTATCCGGGGCATGAAGCAGGCTGCCTTTCGGTCCGGCGGCGATTACCGAGATAGCATTATACCGGCCCCAGGCGACGCTGTCAGTACATTCTAATGGGTCAATGGCTAAATCCATGATTGGGGCTTTTCCCTTGCCGACGATTTCGCCGGTATAAAGCTGAGGGGCTTCGTCTTTTTCGCCTTCCCCGATCACGACTTTGCCCTTGAAATTAATTTGATTAAAGCGCGCTCGCATTTCCTTAACCGCGGCCGCATCAGCGGCATTTTTGTCGCCTTTACCTAGCCACTTGGCCGCGGCAATCGCCGCCGCTTCGGTAACCCGGACGAATTCTAAGGCTAAATTTCGATCCATAATGTTTAAAGTAATTTTTAAGCTAATAAACCACAAGTTACTAAAATTCTTTCCAAGATTCCATCAATATTGTCATCGACTTCATTATTCCAAAATCTTAAAACTTTATAACCCTGACTTTCAATATACTGCTGCTTCTTTTCATCTTTAACTACCTGGCTATCATCGGCATGGTGACCGCCATCAAGCTCAATAACTAACTTTTTTTTCAAACAGCAAAAATCTGCTACATACTTGCCAATCTTGAATTGGCGCCTAAATTTTAAACTTCCTAATCGTCTGCCTCTAAGATTACGCCAGAGCTTTTGCTCGTGAGGAGTCTGATTTTTGCGCAATATTTTGGTAATGTGAGTTTTCATTGATTGCAACCTCACCCCTGCCTACCGGCAGGCAGGTCTGTCTCATCTCCCCAATGGGAGAGGAGGACTGAATTAATCTTTTGGCGTAGAATGAATGATGTTAATAATATAGTTATTTTTTAGTTCCCCCTCTCCGAAGACGGAGAGGGCTGGGGTGAGGTGATAAAAATCTTTACTTTATTATTCACTTATCTATTAAAAAATACTTTCCATGGCATTGTTTATATTTATTCCTTGAACCGCATTAGTCTGAACATTTCTTTATGTAATTCTCCGCTTCTTTTTTTCCCAAAAATCGTCCCACTTTCACTGCCTTGCCAATTCGGTGATCGAAGACGTGTGATACAAATTCCATTAGCTTACTTTTTATTTTCTCATCAATCGTCGCTTTATCTCCGAACAACCTTGTCAAGATGTTGTGATCTTCCTTCCCATCTTCAATTTGTTCCATGATTCCAATCGGCTCACACTCTACTGTCTGCCCAGTCTTTAATTTTTGTTCGGTAATAACAAAGCAATCAAGTTTATCGCCATCTCCGCTTGTCGTTCCTAAAATAAAGCCATAAGGGAAAGGATATTTACGAGATACGGCAACAGTTTTCTTATACTCCAAAGTTTTCTCGTTATACAGGTTTTTTTGGTCGGAACCAGCTTCGTTTTCAATAAATATCTTCATTTAATTTTTCACAGCACTTTTAAATTTAGTCTTTGACTAAATGTTTATTATAGCCCGCCGCCACTAACTGCTTATATGCGGCCCAGACGTCAATAGGAATTTCTTGCGGGATTTGAAAACCTTTTTCGGGATAGATTTTGAGCCGCTGCAAATCGCCGACCATAAGATTGATTACTTCATCTTGAGATTTAAATCCTTTGGAATAATCTTCAAACGCGATTGGCGGCGAAGTAACAATAGCTTCCATTTCCGGCCAAAAATTTTTAAACGTAGCATCAGCCCGGCGTTCCATATAAGGTTTTTGAACCAAAATAATTTTTTTGGGCTTTAAACCCATTTTTTCCACTAACCTTTTGGTAAACAAAATATTTTCGCCGGTATTTTGCGATTCTTTTTCAATAATAATTTTGGCCTTTGGTACGCCCATTTCTTCGGCTTTCCGAGCAAAAACCTCGGCTTCGGCTTTTCCCCACGCCGACCAGCTGGTAGAAAGCAAATCAGCCCGATGGCCGAAGCCGGTTCCGGAAAAAATAATCAATGGCGCCCAATTAGCTAAAAATAATTTAGCGGCATATTCGGCGACCCGCAAATCATGGCTGCCCAAAACTAGCATCAAATCGCCATTTTCCAGCTTTTGATTCAAGTGGTGATAATCCCAAATTTTTTTGGCCAAAAAATTAATTTGATCTTTTTCCATAGTTAATCATTGACAAAATATTTCTATCCACTTCCTTGTCGAATTTAAAAAATTATCAGGGTTTACCCGTATTGCCTGCAATAGTTCTTCTGTTTTGAACCATTTGATTTCTTCCACTTCATCCTTATTGATAACAAATTCCGCTTCAGGCTTATTGATTTTAATCAAATACCGCTTTACAAAATAATTATACTTTCCCGATATTCTTTCTTTCGGTCCGGCTTGCGGCACAATTCCTTTCAGCCCTATTTCTTCTTCAGCTTCTTTACAGATATTTGTTAAATAATCTTCTTCTTGCTCGACCGTTCCGGCAACTGCCGGCCCCCACTTTCCCGGGTCATGAGATTTTGTCAACGATCTTCGCGCTAGCAAAATATCGCCCTTATCGTTTGTGATCCATAGCGCCGACACCCGATAAATATCTTCTTGTTTCACCGCGTCTCTATCCTTATAGCCAATAACATTATCTTTTTCGTCCACGATTACAATTTTTGATTTCATATTTCCACCGTATTTTTAAAATCTTTTTTATTTATCATCCGCGCTTGCGAATAATGATCAGATACGCCTCAGCTGTAAGCGTTACCGGGTCATGGTTTTCATTATACTCATAAACGTCAGCTTCCGGCGTTCTTATTTCTTCTATCTGGATATTGCCACCGGCTTTTAAATTCTCCAGCGCTTCATCAACACTTTGAGATGGCCGTTGTAATTTTGACTCTTTCCGTCTCAAAACCCGCGCCAGGCGAATTTCACCGCCAGGTCTTATCACTCTCACCATTTCAGCCAAACTATTCATTACTTTCTCTTTTGCGGTGTCACCATTTCCTTCGCCGGTATAGACATTCGGAATCGCGGCATTTGAAACGACCAAATCGAAAGATTCATCCGCAAACGGTATCGCCTCGGCTTGGGCCACCACACTTTTATCTTTTCCGGTCAGATTTTCTTTTCTGGGCTCTAAACTATAAATTTCAGTACTTACCCTATGTTCTTTTGCCCATTTTGCGAATTGAGCCGCCCCGGCGCCGACATCAAGAATTTTCTTGCCAAAATCATCCGGCTCCAGCCGGAGATCTTCTATGTAGTCCTGAAAAACTTCCTCATTAGTTTTCTCGATTATTGATGGTTCTCGCTCAAAATTTTTCATAATTTTATCCGATCTTATTTCTGCTTCCTGCGACACTTTTTAAACTTAATAGCGATACCACGCTGACTTAATTTTTAAAAATGTAATGATTTTATATGGTAATTTTAGCATAAAATTGAGCCAAAATCAAAACTCCCCTTTCGAGGAGCTATATCTTCCATTCTTTATAATCTATTACAACTTTGCTCTTATGTCATCCCAGGTGATTCCACTACAATTTTCTATCTCTTTTAGAAGATAATACAATACATCTTTTCTTAAATCAGCTTGTATGATAACACATTTCTGAGTTCGCGGCCACGTCGCTTTATAATGGCTACCATCACCACCATCAGTATTTATATCAAATCCTAAACTACTTAACGCCCTAATAAATTTTTTCCTTCTTACATAACCTGGTAATTGACTAAGCGAGGGCATACTGCTTCTGAGTTTCATCAGTCCGCTGTATTTTAGCTTCTTGAGCGTATGACGACGGAACTTCAAAGGAAGTTAAAATTGCATCTTTTATTTTTTTATCTAATTCTTTATAATTTTTACCAGAAGTAACTATTGATCCAAATTTAAAATTAGTACTTATAGCAACTATAGAATTATCACTTTTCTTATACTCAAAGTTAATAGATCCGTAATTTCTAAAATATTCACTTAAATCAAGCAAGCTTCGTGGAATTAATTCACCACAAAAACACTTTAATATTAGATCTTTTGACTTCTTAATTATTGACATATTGAGATAGATTATTTTAACTTAATTTGATTACCTTGTCAATAGATTGAATAAAAATGTAAAGGCTAAGTTAAAATGTCATAGATTGAATAAAAACCACTATATTATTTACTATACTGGTAAGAAGTTAAGTCTTTATCAAAAATAAACTTATCCACATTCTCTAATATAAGTATACCACTACCTCTGCTATAAATAAAACTTAAAAAATCCATTATTTGCCGCAGCACTTCTTAAACTTTTTCCCGCTGCCACAAGGACACAAATCATTGCGGCTGACTTTTTGGCCTTGGTAATAATGCGTCGGGTCGTCAATTGGTTTTTGGGCATCGCGGCTGGCGGCTTCCTTTTCCTGCGGCGTGGCGGCCTGGGCAATTGCCGATTGGCCCTTAGCCATGGTTTTTGCCGGCGCGACAAAAGTTAAGTTGCCGGCCGCCGGCATGACCTGAGGCGCGATATTAGCCGCGACGCCGACTTTATAGATACTATAGACAACTTGTTTGCGAATGGTCAGTAGCAAATCTTTAAACAGCTGAAACGCTTCTCTTTTATACTCTACCAGCGGATCGCGCTGGCCGTAACCGCGCAAGCCGATACCGGTTCGCAGATGTTCCAATGATTCCAGATGCTCAATCCATAAAATATCCATGCTGCGAAGTAAAATTCCTTTTTCCACCTGATGCATCGCTCCTTCGTCATTTAACCGAGCGCCAATTTCTTTTTCCAGTTTGTTATAAGCTTCAACAGCTAATTTGTATAAATAACCGATTAGCCGGCCGCGCGCGCTTTTGTCTTCAATGTAACTGCCGGCTTGTTCAGAAATATCCTGCAATTTCAATCGCGTGCCGGGCGGTACGGGAAATATCGTATTGATAACTTCGTAAATTTCTTCAATGTTCCAGGTTTTTTCATCAGCGGCCGCGGTATGGAAATCAACCGCTTCAACGATTTCATCTTCTACCATTTCCAAAACTGTCGTTTTCAAATCGGAATTAGTTAAAACATCTTTGCGTTTTTTGTAAATCGTTTCGCGGTGCTTGTTCAAAACATCATCATATTCAACCAAGTGTTTTCGGGTGTCAAAATGAAAACCTTCGACTTTTTTCTGCGCCGCTTCCAATGATTTGGAAATCAGATTATTTTCAATCGGCATGTCGTCGGGAATTTTCAGGGTTTCCATGATTTTTTTAATCCGGTCGGAACCGAAAATCCGCATCAAGTCATCGTCCAAAGAAACATAAAACTGCGACTGCCCCGGGTCGCCTTGCCGGCCGCCGCGGCCGCGCAGCTGATTATCAATCCGCCTAGACTCGTGCCGCTCAGTGCCGATAATAATTAAACCGCCGGCTTCTTTAACTTTCCGTTCCTCTTCGGGATCAACCGGGTCGCCGCCAAGCTTGATATCAACGCCGCGACCGGCCATATTGGTAGCCACGGTTACCGCGCCGAACCGGCCGGCCTGAGAAATTATTTGGGCTTCTTTTTCGTGAAATTTAGCGTTCAAAACTTGAGCTTTTACTCCCTCGCGCTCCAACAGCTGAGCCAACAGCTCATTTTTTTCAATGGAAATCGTGCCAATTAAAACCGGCTGGCCTTTTTGGCTTCTTTCCTTGACGTCTTTAGCCACCGCTAAAAACTTCGCTGCTTCGTTTTTGTATATTCGGTCGGCCAAATCAGCCCGAACCATCAGCTGGTTAGTCGGAATGACGGTAACGTCCAAATTATAAATTTTGGAAAATTCTTCCGCTTCCGTCGCGGCCGTGCCGGTCATGCCGGCCAATTTTTTGTAAAGCCGAAAATAATTTTGAAAAGTTACCGTCGCCAAAGTGCGGGACTCACGCTGAACCGTCACACCTTCCTTGGCTTCGATAGCCTGGTGCAAGCCTTCGCTGTAGCGCCGGCCAAACATCATCCGGCCGGTGAATTCATCGACAATGATTATTTCGCCGTCTTTAACGACGTAATCGCGGTCGAGCTTAAATAAAGCGTGAGCCCGCAACGCTTGTTCAATATGATGGACTTCGGAAACGCCGCCAGCGGTATAAATATTTTCCACCCCGAGCCACTTTTCCATTTTCGCCACCCCGGTTTCGGTCAGAGTCGCCGCCCGCATTTTTTCGTCAACGTTATAATCTTCGTTTTCTTTCAAATTAACCACCAACTTGGCAAACTGATGATATTTATCCGTTGACTCCATATCCGGCGCCGAAATAATCAAAGGCGTTCTGGCTTCATCGATTAAAATGCTATCGACTTCATCGACAATGGCGTAGTGCAAATCGCGCTGAACCATCTGGCTTAAATCGGAAACCATATTGTCGCGCAGATAGTCAAAGCCGAATTCGTTATTGGTGCCATAAGTAATATCCGCCAAATATGCTTCCCGGCGCGAAATCGGTTTTAAGTTGACCAATCTTTCGTCGGTCGCATTTTCGTCGGTAAATTCCGGATCATATAAATATGCCGCGTCGTGGATAATCACGCCGCAAGTTAACCCCAGCCGATGATAAACCGGACCCATCCAGCCGCAGTCACGGCGGGATAAATAATCGTTAACCGTAACCAAATGGCAGCCTTTGCCTGCCAAAGCGTTAAGGTAAACCGCTGTCGTCGCCGACAAAGTCTTGCCTTCGCCGGTCTTTTGCTCGGCAATTTGGCCTGAATGTAAAACCATACCAGCCAAAAGCTGGACATCGTAATGCCGCTGGCCGATTGACCGCCTGGCCGCTTCTCGGACGCAGGCAAAAGTCTCCGGCAAAATATCGTCTAAAGTTTTTCCTTTTTCCAATTCGGCTTTGAATCTTTGAGTCTGGTCTTTAAGCTCTGAATCGGAAAAAGCCGAAAATTTAGATTCCAGCTGATTAATTTGTTCGACTCTTGGCTGCAAAGTTTTTAAAAACTTCTCATTGGCATCACCGAAGATAAGATTAAGTAAATTCATAAGATAATAAGTTGAATTTAAATTTAAATTTGTAAAAACCTACCTCTCGCCCCCTCACCAAGCCTTTGATTAAACTTTGATATCCAACCGACTAAGCTGTTGGTTTAGCCCGGATAAGGTAGGCGGTTTCCGACGGGATAACACTTAATTTTTAGGATCACTCATTCGGGCTTGGTGGGGGTGGTCACCAAAAATTTTATTAAGTATGTTTATAAGATATAAAAAATTTTAAAGTAAAAGTTAGTAAAAATTATCTTCTCGCCCCGTACTAAGTCGCAAATAAATATTTGAAATTGATCCAAGCCAGCCGCTAGGCGGTGTTCGCGCCAAAAAAACAAAATGTTAAATTGAAATGAACCGCGGACTTTAGTGCGGGGTCACCAGTTTTTAAACTTAACTTTTTGCGAGATAAGGTTTAAATGCCATCTTATTATACTAAATTTTTCTAGTCTTGACAAGAGTAAAACAAGAGGAGTAAGATTAAAAGTCGTTGGTCGAAAATGACAAAAGCAACCCAACAAGGAGGGTTTGAGATGGAGAGAATAAGAGTACTGCTCGTTGATGACGATCCTGAAATTGTGGATTGTCTTGCCGAAGCCTTAACTAGTCAAGGCTTCAATGTTTACGGCGTGACTAGTCTCGCTAAAGCCTTGGAGTGGCTGGAGCAAAATACCGTTGACCTGGTTATCACCGATAGCCAGGGGATGTTAAAGGATCGTAATGACCTCCTTCCGATGATGGAAGAAATCAGGAGAATTACCGCCGTGCCGGTAATTCTGATGACCGACGCCATTAAAGAAAATCAAATCCCAGAGTTTCTTCAGCAGGGATTTGCTGCCGTCTTAATCAAGGTGGCAACCCTGAAAGATCTCTACGAAGCTATCCGTAAGCCCTTTAGGACAAAGTTCACCGTCCTAGTGGTTAATGACTGCCAAACCGCATTAGAAACCACGGCCGAGCTTATTGAAACCTTCGGATACAGCGCAGCTACCGCCAAGGACGGTCAGGAAGCCTGGGAGATGGTCAAAAAAAATCCCCCAAATCTGGTCTTTACCAGTGATTCAATGCCAAGACTTTCCGGACCAGTGCTACTCGAAAAAATGAAAGCTTCGGCAGACGACACCATCAGCGACATCCCGGTAATCCTTTACGGAACCTGGGCTACCGTTAACGAAATTAGGCTGAGAGAGCAGGGTTTTGCCGTAGTGCTGCAAAAACCGGCCAAAGCCGAAACAATTAAAGACGCTCTAATAAGCGTCTTGGGCTGCTGACACAGCAGCAGAGATTTCTCAAAGGTGACTTTTGACAGCCACCTTTTTTCTTTTGCCTAAAAACCTAAATATCGGATTTCTTCTTCCAGCTGAATTCCCAGCTGATTTCTGACTCGCATTTTAACGTCGGAAATAAGCATAATCACGTGCTCGGCTTTGGCCGAACCGATATTAACAAAAAAATTTGAATGTTTTTCCGAAATTTGGCAGCCGCCGATAGTTTTTCCTCTTAAATCCAGCCGGTCAATCAAATAGCCTGCTGACAATTTTCCGTGCATCGTTACTTTTTGCCATTCGGCTTCATCGATATCCAGTTCTTTTTTCAGGCGCTCTTTGTCAATTGCCGTTTTATCCAATTTGATATTTTTGAAAATACAGCCGGCCGACGGTTCAATCGGCAGCTTTTGATTTCTTTCCAAAATGAATTTAACCACCTGGCTTTGAATTGCTCTGGGATCGCCTTTTTCCAATTTAACCGTCACTGACAAAATTATTCCCGGCACTTTTTTTAAAATACTCCCCCGATACTCATAGGCCATTTCCGGCTGGCTTAACTTTTTTACTTCCCCGGCCTGGTAAATTTCAACTTCCTTGACAACTTTGCCGAAACTGACCCCGTAAGCGCCGGCATTGCCAAAAGCCGTACCGCCGACGGTTCCGGGAATTCCGGCCATGGTTTCCAAACCGGTTAGACCGGCCTGGCCGGCTAAACCGATTAAGCGGCTCAAATTCACCCCGGCTTCCACCCAGATTTCCTGGCCGTTAATCGTAAAATTATTACTGACTGTTTTGATAATTAACCCGGCAAAGCCATCGTCGGAAACTAGCATATTCGAACCCCAGCCTAAAATAAAAAACGGAATTTTCAGCTCTTCCGCCGTTTTTACCGCCGCTAAAAGCTCCTGGCTATTTTTCGCTTCATAAAAATACTTCGCCGGCCCGCCGATTTTAAAAGTGGTGTGGCTAGCCAAAGGCTCGTTTTCTTTGACACTGCCTAATTTTTCGATTAATTTATCTGACATAAAAAATTCTAATTTATCAGTTTATCCCTGACCCGGTAAACATCCCCCGCACCCATGGTTACTAAAACCATGCCCGGCTTAATTTTATCTTTTAAATAATCAATGGCCTGGTTTAAATCGCCGGCGTAAACCACATTGGGCTGGTACTTTTTTGTCGCTTCGGCTAAATCTTGGGAAGTAATATCTTGGGCGGTTTCCCGAGCCGAGGCGAAAATATCGGCGAAAATTACCAAGTTAACGTCGGCAAAACTAGCGGCAAAGTCGGCCAGCAGCGCTTTAGTCCGGGAAGCCATGTGCGGCTGAAAAACGCACCAAATCAGCTGATCCGGATAGCGGTGCCGGGCGGCGCTGAGCGTAGCTTTGATTTCGCTTGGATGATGGGCATAATCATCGATAAAAGTAACGCCGTTATTTTCCGAAACATCAAACCTTCTTTCAGTCCCTTGGAAATTTTTTAAAATATTTTTTATCAGTTCAACCGGCAAACCTTCGTTAATACCGACGATAATCGCCGCCAGCGCATTCAAAACGTTATGCTCACCAAACAGTTTAATCCGAAAATCTTTTAAGTCAAGGGTCTGGCTTTTTACGTCAAAAAGGGTCTGGTTGTATTCATGCCTGACATTACAAGCCTGCCATAAATTATCTTCGTTAAAGCCGTAAGTAATAACCTTTTTTTGAGTCTGACTGATAATTTTTCTGACACTTGGCCAATCACCGCAAGCGACGACTAAATCTTTGGTTTTTTCAACTAATTGCTGAAAAGCTTTTTCGATCGCTTCCAAACTTTCAAAAACGTCAACGTGTTCCCATTCTACGCTCGTAATCACCGAAATAGCCGGATCCAAATCTAAAAATTTCGGCATTTTTTCGGTTTTACTTCTGACATATTCATCGCCTTCAACAATGAAATGCCGACCATCGCCCCAGCCGGCATTGCTTTTTAAATCCGGAACCGAGCCGGTGCCGATTAAAAAACTGGGTAACAATCCGGCCTGGGAAAAAAGATAGCTGATCATCGCCGTTGTCGTGGTTTTGCCGTGAACTCCGGTAACGGCAATGGTTTTCTTTTCTCCGCTTAATAATCCGCGCATTTCAGAATCGGTTATCCAGGGCAAATTTCTCTTTTTGGTTTCCGCCACTTCAATATTGTCATCCGACCAGGAAGCGCCGATAATTACCAAGTTCGGCTGGCAATTCAAATTTGCCGCTGAAAAATTTTCAAAAACTTCAATTTCGTTGGCAATCAAAATTTTATCGGTAATAAATTTTTCCGAAACATCAGAACCGAAAACTTCAATTCCCCGCTGCTTGCAAATCACCGCTAAACCCGACATCGCCACTCCCTTGATGCCGATGAAATATACTTTTTTTACTTTGGTTAAATCAACATTCATAAAGTTAAATACTAAATCCTAAATTCTAAATCCGAAACAAATTCCAATTTTTTAAATCACAAATTACAAACGGCTTGGAATTTATATTTATAAGCCCAAATCCTGCTTAATCTGCGGCAAAGCCGCCATTGCCGCTTTTCGCCCTTCATTAATGCAATACTGAACCGAATTAACGTGATATCGCCTTACCCGGCTAATATCGGGTTTAATTAAAGCGTCATAGCGATAGGCATGATGATATAAATTATTAATTTCGGTGGCTGACAGAACAAATACCCGCCACATTGTCTGAATTATATTCAAATTGCATAAACCGTTATTTTTCATCGAACAAATCGTCTCCCGGCTTTTTTTCACCCTTTTAAAGTTGGAAAAAAATCTGGTAACAAAGCTGGGATCTCTGGAAACATAAACCGCAATCACGTAATCGGCGCCGCTGTCATAAAGCGGTTTGGAAGGAATCATATTAAAATTCCCGCCGTCAATGATAATTTTTCCAGCCCAATTCACCGGCACAAAAATACCGGGAACGGCCGTGGCCGCCTGAATCGCTTTGCCGACCGGGCCTTCGGTAATCATCATTTCTTCCATACTGGCCAAATCAGTTACCGCCAAAATTAATTTTTTATCCAAATCGGAAAACTTTTTATCGCCGACAAATTCTTCAAAAAATACCCGGTTTCGTTCGCCTTTAAGCAACCCGGCTTTCGGCATGGTCGGCTCAATAATCACATTCCAAAAATCACGCCTTCGGCCTTCAACCAGGCGTTTTTTGAGCTGAGGCAAAGTCCCGGCCGCATAAGCCGCGGCCACCGCCGAACCGGAGCTGCAGCCGGCCAATAAGTCAATCGGGATATTATTTTCGGTCAAAACTTCAATGACGCCGATGGCCGCAGTCGCCCGAATAAAGCCGCCGGAAATAGCCAAGCCTACTTTTATTTTAGGTATTTTAGGTTTTTGTTCTTCATTCATGGTTTATAAAATCATTTTGGCAATTTTTTCCGCCGCCTTGGCTGGCATAATTTTTCCGATATTGCGGCTTAAATTTGCCAATTCCGCTTGGTCGAAAAGCAGCTGCTTAATCGCTTGGGCAAAATCTTTTGGCTCCAGTCCGGCTTCATTGACGACGGCAATCGCGTTATGGCGAAAAAATTCCGTGGCATTTTCCTGCTGATGGCTTTGCGGCAAAGGAATAATTAAAGCGGGTTTGGCTAAGGCCGCCAGCTCAGTCAAAGTACCCATACCGGCTCGGGCAACAACCAAATCAGCCGCGGCATAAGCGTTTTTCAGCTGGTCGGTTAAAAAATCAAAATTTCGGTAGCGGGGGTCGGAAAAATTTTGGATCGGTTTGCCGCCGGTTAAATGAATCACCTGGCAAAACTTTACTAATTCAGCAATACTGCCGGCAACTAGCCGATTAATGCTTAAAGCGCCGGTGCCGCCGCCCAAAATTAAAACCGTCGGCAGCTGCGGGTCAAAATTAAAAAATTTGTAGCCGGCTTCCCGGCTGCCGGTAAGGATTTCCGGCCGAACCGGATTGCCGGTTAAAACTGTTTTCGGCCCGGGAAAATCAGCCAGCGATTTCGGGAAAGCCACGGCAATAATACTGGCAAACCGCGCCATTAATTTATTGGCCAAACCGGGCCGAATATCCTGCTGTAAAATCAAAACCGGCCGGCGGCAAAGCCAGGCCGCCCAAGTTACCGGCACGGCAACAAACCCGCCGGCCGAAATTACCGCTTGGGGTTTAAATTTCAAAATTATTGCCAGCGCCTGAAAAAAACCGAAAATAATCAAAATTGGATCAAAAAAATTCTGCCAGGAAAAATAGCGGCGGAATTTACCGGCGAAAATTTTTTTCAGCGGAATTTGATAGCTGCCGATTAATTTATCCTCCGGCCCATCGGAAGTTGCCAGCCACAAAAACTCAGCACCGGGATGCTGTTTTTTAATTTCTTCATAAACCGCAATCAAAGGGCTGACTGAACCGATCGTGCCGCCCCCGGAAAATAATATTTTCATAACTAAAAAATAGCAGATTTGGGCTTAAAAATCAACAGCGGAAAAAAAATTTGTTGGATAATAAATCGGTAAAATAACTAATTCTAGCTATCCTTTCATTTTGAATTTGCCGCGCAAAGACAACGCGTGAATATCGAAATCTTCCATTGGCGTCATCGCGAACGCTTCTTTTTCTCCCGACCCTTAAATAGTTTATCATTAGCCAATATTTATCCCAAAAAGGTAACTTTAACTCTACGATTTTGGGGGCTACATTTTGACAGATAGCTTAAAATAAGCTATATTACTATGTTGGTAGGGTTACCATCGCGCGTGCGGCGGTATTCCGACCGGTTACAATGCAACTTTACCCAACAAACAAGGGAGGAATTGGCGATGACTATCGGCGAGTTTTTGTTTCGGAGTTTGGCAAAGGGGTTTGCAAGGTTCTGCGAATTTCTGTGGGACTACAAATCTTCCGCTGTCCTGGCCATGACGGGGTCGTTAGCATACTCATTGTTGTATGGCTTTCGAAATCCCCACCATGTTAAACGTGGATACTACAATTTCGTTCAACCTGGAGCCGATGTGACTTGGGACATGACAAGATATGTCTGGGGAGCATTATGGTCAGGAATAGACCAGTGGCTTGGTAATATCCATTGGGTAGCCGGTTTGATGGTTATAGCGGTTTTGATCCATTGGGCCGTCGTGAAATTGCTGACCTACAAACTGCCATCTCACCACGAAAAACAACGGTGAGAAAGGAGGAAAGGCAATGTACTGTAGCTATTGCGGAAGCAGGGAGCATAATATTTCCCTGTGCCCCAAAACACATACCGGAAGTGCTGCTAGAGCATGGCACCCCGAAAGTATAGCCGATAATCGTATCGACTAAACCTGTCGGCTTAAGCCGAGGGGTTTACTCCAAAAAAAAACACCGAAGCCTGGCGATAATTTCAAAGGGCTTCTTTTTCTTTTTCAAAAAAAATAGCAGATTTGAGCTTAAAAATCAACTGATTTCCCGCGAAATATTAGCTAAAATTCCGACGGCCGCTAACGAAGCGGCCAAAGCCGTGCCGCCATAACTGACAAAAGGTAAAGGAATACCGGTTAAAGGCATCAAACCAATCATCGCGGCAATATTGAAAAAGGCTTGCAAAACAAACCAGGAAGTTATGCCAATGATGACAAACCGGGCATAATCATCGCTAACGGCTTGAGCTAATTTTAATCCCCGCCAGGCTAAAAGGATAAATAGACCAATCAAAGCCACGGCAAAAATAAAGCCCAATTCTTCGGCAATGATGGCAAAAATTGAATCGCCCATGACTTCCGGCAGATAAGCAAATTTCTGGCGCGACTGGCCAAAACCTAAACCAAAAAATCCGCCGGAACCAATCGCCAAAAAAGCCTGGTTGATATGGTAACCGATTCCCTGCGGGTCAATTTTCGGATTCAAAAAAGTCAAAAGCCGCGCCGCCCGATATGGTGCCTGAATGACTAAAATGCCAAAAGCCGCTAGCCCACCCAAAATTAACCACAAAATATGGGTGAATCTGGCGCCGGCGGTAAAATAAACGGCCAAAGAAATACTAACGATTATGATCAAAGTGCCTAAATCCGGCTGCATTACCACTAAAAGCGAGATTAAACCCAAAATTACCGCAAACGGCACCAGACCATTCCAAAAATCATTATTTAGTTCCCGGCCGCGATAAGAAAACCAACCGGCCAAGCCTAAAATTAAAAACAGCTTGACGATTTCAGCCGGCTGAAACGAAAAAAGGCCAAAGACATTAATCCAGCTTTTAGCCGAACTGCCATTATTGGAACCGATCCCCGGCAAAAAAACTAAAAGTAAAAGTATCAAAGAAATAATAAAAAACCAAACCGTGTATTTTTCCAGCCGCCGGTAAGGAATGGCGGCAAAAACAAAAAAGAAAGCCACCCCGGGGATAAAGCCGCTGACGACTTGGTGCCAAAAAAGGTAGTAGGTACTGCCAAAATTTCGATAAGACTCAACCGCCGACGCCGAAGAAAGCATGATTAGGCCAAAAACCGTAATGAGGCCAAAAATACCCAGTAAAAAATAGTCTGGCTTGCCTAAAATTTTTTCTAAGTTCAGCCGGCTGGTTAGTTTTTTTTTACTTTGTTTAAAGTGAAACCGCTTCATTTTTTTAAGCCTAAAACAATTTGATTAAACTGATCGCCCCGGTCATATTCATGGATAAATAAATTAAACGAGGCACAGGCCGGCGAGAGCAAAATAGTACTTCCTGATTTAGCAAAACTTTTAGCCAAACTAACGGCCGGTAACATTTCATTAACCCCAAAAACAAAATTCCGATAATTAACCTTTTTTAATTGCTTGGCAATCTGCTCGCTGCCTTCGCCGGAAAATAATACCACCGCTTTGCAAGTCTGTTTAATGATGCCGGCTAGCTCCCGATATTTGGCTTCGGGAATATTTTTAGTCGCGCCGCCGGCAATTAAAATAATGTTTTTAGCTTTTAGCTTATAGCTTGTAGCTTGCAGAGTATTAAGGGCGGCGATAGTTCCATCGGGCGTGGTAGCAGTTGTATCATTGACATAATCAACCCCATCAACTTGTCTGATAAATTCAATCCGACCCGGCAAGCCGTTGAAGCTAGCCAAGGCTGATTTGATTTCTTTTGGTTTTACTCCAAAAATTCCCGCCACGGTCAAAGCGGCTAAAATATTTTCTAAATTATGCTCGCCTTTCAGCTTGCAAGCGGACAAGCTGGCAAGCTGGCTAATTCTGCCATTGAACCGAAAATAAATTTTGCCATTTTTAACGAAACTGCCGTTTTGCTCCTTAAACTCTTTTTTGGAAAACCAAAACCGCCGAGCCGCCACGCTTTGCCCCATTTTTCTAGTATCAGAATTATCTAAATTCAAAATCGCAAAATCACTTTCTTTCTGCCAAGAAATTATATTCTTTTTCGCCGCGATGTAATCAGCCATTCCCAAGTAACGATTCAAATGATCCGGATAAATATTGGTAACCAAGGCGATATTTGGACTTAACTTTTGCTGGCCTAAAATTTCCAGCTGCCACGACGAAAGCTCTAAAACCGCCAAATCATCGGTTTTAATTTGATCTAAAATTTCCAGCATTGGCTTTTGCGGCAATCCTGCCAGCCAAACCTTTCTTCCTGTTCTCTGATTTCTGTTCTCTGATTTCTGATTTCTGTTTTCTGTTTTCTGTAATAATTCATAAATTAAACTAGCCGTCGTTGATTTGCCGCGAGTGCCAGTCACGCCAATAATTTTAGCGGGGCCTGCCTCGCCTATTCTATTGCGAAGTAAGCGGCAAGGCGGGCAATTTTTAAAAAATAAACTGGCATCATTTTCCGTTAGAATCCCGGCTTTTTCGGCAATTTTCAGGTATTTTGACTGCCGCGGAACACCCGGGTTTTGAATAATCAAATCAGCGTTTTTAAAATCAATTTCGCGGTGCCGACCTAAGATTAGTTTGCAAGTTGGTAAGTTGGTAAGTTTTCTGAGGGAAGGTTCTAATTCTTTTTTAGTTTTTAAATCAGTCACGGTCACTTTAGCTCCGTGTTTTACCAGCCATAAGACAACTGCGACTCCACCGCCGTGAAGTCCCAAGCCCATGACTGTTACTTTTTTGCCTTGAAATAAATTTTTTACCATTTTCTTATTTAGTATTTCCAGCTAATTTCTTGATTTGCTCAATTATTTTTTTATCAACTTCAAGCCAGCCTCGCCGCAAAGCTATTTCTTTATTTTGATAGGCTTTCTTACCGGGTATAACAATTTCTTTAATCCCCTTCTTTCTTTTTACTGATTTAATTTCTTTAATAAACTGGCTATTTTTTTGCTTAAATTTTTTTAAAGAAGTAAAAACTGACGGATTAATGGCAATAAATAAAGCCCCCCTATATTTTTTGCCATATTTATCTTTTGAGCTGCCAATATCTTTTTTCTTGTATCCGATTTCCGCGTTCACCAAAGACCCGGTCAAAATCTCAAATAAAATACCCAAGTTAAATCCTTTATAATCGCCAAAAGGCAGAGCGGCAAAAAAAGAATCGGGATCTTTAATAATTTCACCTTTTTTGTCGACAAAAGAATCTTCTGGCAAATCGCGGCCTAATAGTTTGGCTAATTTAACTTCACTGATGGCTTTTTTTGAAATTGCCATGTCGCAAACAATCGGTTTTCCAAAAGTTGGAATGGCAAAACCAATCGGATTGGTAGCAAGTATTGCATCTAAACCACCAGGCGGCACCACAGTTGGCCCACCGCCGTTGATCAAGACTAAACCGATCAAATCATTTTCGGCAATTTTTTCCGCTTGGCTGCCCGGGCGCAGGAAAGGCAATGAATCATAAACTCCAACCATGGCAATCCCGGTTTTTTTAGCCATTTTTATTACTGCTTTAGTTGCTACGCCAGCCACCAATTGGCCAATCTGACCATTGGCATTCAGCAACAAAAAATTATTACTTTTTCGACTAACCAATATTTTTTTAGCCTTAGTCTGCCCCGCTTTTTCTATTACTCCTGAAAAACTTATTAAGCCATGAGTTATTTTACCCAAGAGTTCACCTTCAAGATAATCAGCCACAACTATTTTTGCTTCAGCGGGTTTTAGTCCCCGCTTAATTAAAATTACTTCGCAAAGCCGTCGAATTTCCTTAATTTTGACCTTCATACGTGATCCAATTAACTTTCTAAAATCTTTTCTTTAGTCTATCCACAATTCATAATTAATAATTTCTAATTAATAATTCTAACTCCTACCCCTTAGACACTAAAAACAAAATTAACCCGATAATTGACGAAACCGCGGCCACGACCCAAAAGCGCATCACGATTTTCGGTTCCGGCCAGCCGATTGCTTCTAAATGATGATGCAAGGGCGAAGAAATAAAAAACTTCCGGCCAAAAACTTTTTTCCAAAACATCTGGATTAAAACGGAAAATGTCTCCACCACAAAAATAAAACCGATAATCGGCAAAAACAAGGCGGCATTAGTCAGCATCGCAATAATTCCCAAAGTTACTCCCAAAGACGTTGAACCGGTATCGCCCATAAAAAATCGGGCCGGATTGATATTAAACCACAAAAAAGCCAAAAGCGCGCCCATAATCACCCCGCAAAAAGCCGCTAAGTTATACCGGCCCTGGGAAAAAGAAATAACGCCGTAAGCCGCAAAAGCCGCCAGTAAAGTGCCGCCGGCCAAACCATCAAGCCCGTCAGTTAGGTTAACGGCGTGCGCTGTGCCGATAATGACAAAAATGAAAAACGGAATATACCACCAGCCGATATCGAAATAACCGGCAAATGGAATATACAGCGTTGTCCACCCCAATTTGTAGTAAAACCACCAGGCGCCGACAACGGCAATTAAGCCATAAATCAAAAAACGATGGCGCATCCGCAAACCGCCGCCGTCTTTTCCCATCCGCCAAATATCAAACAAATCATCAACCAAACCGACCAGAGCCGAAGCGACTAAAGCACCAAGGGGCAATAAGGTTTCGCTGCGGGACAAAAAATCCAACTTGCCCAAAAAACCGCCGAAGAACTGGTTGAGATAAAAAAACAAAAGCATTAAAAATAAGGTTGTTCCCCAGACCAAAACGCCGCCCATCGTCGGCGTACCGGCTTTTTTTTGGTGCATACTGGCAAAAACCGGCGCGACTTTGGCGTCCCGAATTCCCTTGCCCAAATGATATTTGTATAAAAAATAAGTTAAAAACGGCGTCCAGGCCAAAGTCAGGATAAAAGACACCGTCGCCAAAAAAAAGACTTTTACAAGATAAAAATCAACCATAGCTTAAAAATTGGCTAAAATGATTAAAAAAACCGCGATCCCCAAGATAACCTGGATAAAAGTAGTAACCGCCGCTAAAAGCTGACTCAAAATAATTTCTTTCTGATAAACCAGCCCGGCTAAAAGAAAATTTATAAAAATAAAGGCCAGCCCCAAACCCGGCAAAAAGAATATCTGGTACCAAGCTGCCAACAAATCAATGCCAAAATAAATATTGTAATGCAAAGCCAAAGATTCCGTAAAACTTCCGGCCTGACTAAAAATCCAAAGCCAGATGCTGAGATTAAAAAGCAGGCTTAAGAAAAAATTAATCCGGATGAACTTATTACGGGAATAATAATTGGCTAAAATCGGATTTTGCCGGCGGAAAAACATTTTTTTGCTAATTTAATTACTACTACTAATAATAATAACTATTTGCCTTTTTGTCCACCTCCTCCTCCGTTAGAAATCTGGGTGTTTTCGGACAATATTAACTAGTATTAACTAAAAAACTAAACGAAGCGCTAGATGACAGGTTTAAGCTTAGCTCATAATTTCCGGCGCGATTCCCCTTTTGAAAAAATTAATTTTATGGTATAATACGGCCAGGTAAACAACTATCCTTTCCACCAATTTTATGTTTAATGACACCCAAATAAAAAAAATCCTGACTGAAACAAAAACAGTCGGCGAAAAAGAAATTGATATCTGCATCGAAGAAGCCAAAAAAAGAAACCAAAAACTGGAAGAATACGTCATCAGCCAAAAAATTATCGGCGAAGAACAGCTCTACGAAGCCGCGGCAAAATTTTTCGACTTGCCGTTTATTAATCTCAAAAATGAGACTATCCGCAAGGATATTCTTTTTTTAATCCCTGAAGCCATTGCCTCATCCCACAAAATCATTGCTTTTGACAAAAATGAGACTGAATTAAAAATTGCCACTTTGAACCCGGAAGATTTGGAAATATTTGAATTTTTGGGCAAAAAAACCGGTTTAGAAGTAAAAACTTTTCTTACCACGCCTGAAGGCATCGGCGAAGGAATAAAAAACTACCACAAAGGCTTAAAAGCTGAATTCCAGGACTTAACCAAAGAAGAAACCAATACAGAGCTAGAAGGCAATACCAAATTGAAAGAATTAGCCCATGACCTGCCGGTGATCCGCATTGTCGATACCTTGCTCGAATATGCCATTTTTGAGAATGCTTCGGATATTCACATTGAACCGACCGAAAAAGAAGTGGTTGTCCGCTACCGGATTGACGGCGTCTTGCGCAATGTGATGACCTTGCCCAAAACCATTCATGCCGGAATCGTCGCCAGAATCAAAATTCTATCAAACCTCAAACTCGACGAGCACCGCCTGCCTCAGGACAGCCGCTTTAAGATTGAAACCAATGCCTACAAAGTCTCTTTCCGGGTTTCGATTATCCCGGCCTACGACGGGGAAAAAATCGTTTTACGGGCCTTAAACGAAGCCACCAGCGTCATTACTTTGGAACAGCTTGGTTTCCAGCGGGAGCCACTGGAAAAAATGAGAAGAAATATTAAAAAACCCCACGGCCTAATTCTAGTCACCGGCCCGACCGGTTCGGGTAAAACTACGACTCTTTATGCCGTTTTAAATATTTTAAACCGGCCGGAAGTTAATATTACCACCGTTGAAGACCCGATTGAATACCGCATGCCCGGCATTAACCAAAGCCAGGTCAACCCGAAAATCGGCTATACTTTTGCCGGCGCTCTCCGAGCCTTTTTGCGGCAAGACCCAAATATCATTATGGTCGGCGAAATCCGAGACCAGGAAACCGCCGAAATTGCCATTCACGCCGCTTTAACCGGCCATTTGGTTTTATCCACTCTGCATACTAACGACGCGCCGACTACTCTGCCCCGGTTAAGCGAAATGGGAATTCCGGCCTTTTTGGTCGCCTCAACCTGCAATTTAATCGTGGCCCAAAGGCTGGTCAGAAAAATCTGCCAGGATTGCCTGGAAAGCTATACTTTAACCAAAATAGAAATTGACAAACTGGAAAAACAAATCAACTTGACTTCAATTTTAGAAACTTTGGAAAAAGAAAATTTAATCACCAAAAAACAGACTAAAGAATCACTGCTTTTTTACCGCGGCAAAGGCTGTAAAAAATGCGATAAAACCGGCTACAAAGGCCGGGTTGGCCTTTACGAAGTTTTAGAAATTACTTCGGAAATTTCCGATTTGATTTTACAAGGCGCGCCGGCCAAAGCGATTCAAAAAGCCGGCAAAGACCAGGGAATGTTAACCGTGATCGAAGACGGTTTTATCAAAGCCAAAACCGGAATTACCACGATTGAAGAGGTTTTGAGAGTGACTAAAGATTAAGCTTTTTAAAAAAACAAAATGAACCTGACTGATTTTTTAGCCAAAATTACCGGTTTGATCAAAACTCCAAAAAAAGTCAACCTGGCCCAAAAGATATTTTTTGTCCAGCAGCTGGGCGTGATGCTCCGAGCCGGTATTTCTTTATCAATTGCTTTAAAAACTTTATCCGAACAGACTTCCGCCAAGGGCTTTCGGCTGATTCTCTCCGATTTGCAGCAAGGAGTCGAAAAAGGAAACCTCTTGTCCAAGGGTTTGGAAAAATACCAAAAAACTTTCGGCGAACTTTTTATCAATATGGTCAGAGCCGGCGAAGCTTCGGGCAAACTGGAAGATGTTTTAAAACAGCTGTTTACTCAGATGAAAAAAGACCATGACATTATTGCCAAGGTTAAAGGCGCCATGATTTATCCGGCCATTGTCGTTACCATGATGATTGCCATCGGCATCTTGGTTTTGGTTTATGTCATTCCGACTATGTCGAGCGTCTTTACGGAAATGAATATCGAGTTGCCGCTACCCACCAGAATTTTAATCGGCAGCAGCGATTTTGCTCTAAAATATGGCATCTTCATTTTGGCCGCTCTTATTGTTCTGATCATTGTCTTTCAAAGACTAGCCAGTCTGCCGGCCGGCAAAAAAAAATTCCATCAAGTTTTACTGAAAATTCCGGTTGCCGGCGGCATTATCCAAAAAATAAACTTGGCTCGGTTTTGCCGAACCTTGAGTTCGCTGCTAAAAACTGACATTCCGATTGTCCAGTCGTTTGAAATCACTGCCCGGATTTTAGGCAATGTTGTTTACAAAAATGCTTTGTTTGAGGCCAAGGAAAAAATCAAAAAAGGCATCAGCATCCAGGAATCTTTGAAACCGCATATCAAGCTCTTTCCGCCGGTGGTTTTGCAAATGATCATGGTTGGCGAGGAAACCGGCGCGCTGGATAATATCTTGGAAGAATCGGCCAACTTCTACGAAGAAGAAGTCAACCAGGTTATGACCAACTTGCCTTCGATAATCGAGCCGCTGTTAATGGTTATTTTAGGCGTTGGCGTCGGCGGCATGGCCGTAGCCGTCATTATGCCGATGTATTCCCTAAGTCAGCAAATTTAAATTATGAGAAATAAAGGCTTTTCGATAGTTGAATTAATGATTGCCTTAACGGTAGTAGTTTTAATTTCCTTAATTTCTTTGCCGTTATTTATCACCTACCAAAAAACTACCAAGCTAAAAAGTGAATCCAGAATTTTAGTGTCTAACTTAAGATTAGCTCAGCAGCTAGCTATTACCGAACAAAATATTTATGACCTCAAACTTTTCCCCGACACTAAAACTTACCAAATAATCAATGAGAAAGACAGCAGCATAAAAAAAACCGTGGTTTTAAACCCGGAAGTTTCAATTGCCGAAGTTACCGGTTTTACGGCTAATACCATCCGCTTTGTGGCTACCGGCGCCGTCATCGAAACCGGTACCATCCTGCTGTCAAACACTAATAATAACACTACGACTTTACAAATTAAACCTTCCGGTTATGTTGAGCTTTCCGAATAAAAACAAGGGTTTTTCTATCATCGAAGGCACCCTGGCAATTGCCGTCTTGATCATCGGTTTGATGGCAATAATGCAAGTTTTTCCTTTTGGCTTAAAAGTGATCGGCGATTCCCAAAATACCACCATTGCCTCAAGCGTGGCTTTGGAAAAAATTGAAGAATTAAGATCGGTTCAATATGACAGCTTGGCAACTGGAACAATTGAAGCCAAGCATCATTTGTCAGCTGATGCCGGAAACTATTTATATAGCTATCAGCGGCAAACCATTGTCGAATTAGTTGATGCTAATTTCAATCAAAGCGGGACTGACATCGGTTTAAAAAAAATTACCGTCACGGTTTTTTGGGTTTCGCCGGTCGGCTTTGCCGAAAAGTCAATTCAGTTAAATTCAATCGTCGCTAAAACTGCTGATTAACTTCATAATGAATAAGCTGCTAAAAAACCAAAAAGGATTTACCTTGGCCGAATTGATAATATCGGTCATGATTATTTTGCTGATTTTAATAATCATTGCCAGCGTTTTTTCCTTAAACCAAAAAGTCTTCCGAAAAAGCAATCTCAAAGCCGAGTTGGATCAAAATGCCAGAATCACCCTTGATTTAATGGCTCGGGAAATCAGGCAGGCCAAAGCTTTAGTCACTGCTCTGCCGGCCGATAATTCCAACCCGGCTTTGGTTCCCCATGAAATTCAATTTGAAGACGGCCACAACACAACACAAATCCAATACATCAGATATTATTTAGACGGCGGCAATTTGAACCGGCAAACCATTGTTTATTATTTTGATACCAGCCCCGGTGTTTATGTCCGCTACAATGACGTCGATGCTTTTGGCGCTCCCGAATCAAATATTTTAGAAGATAAAGTCATCAGTGAAAATTTTTCGGCCCTTGATTTTTACGGCACTGAAAACATTACTATTGATTTAACTTTAACCAAGCGCGGAGAACAAGTACAAATCAGATCGATTATCAACCCGCGGAATATTTAACCATAAAAAAATATGAATTTAAAGAAAAGAAAAGGCTTTATTTTAATCATGTCAGTTTTGGTTTTATCAACCTTGCTAATGGTCGGAACTTATCTGCTGTCCAATGCCAATTCGGAAAGCAAAATCTCCAAAGTCCAGTTTCTGGCGACAAAAAATTATTACCTGGCGGAAACCGGCATCCACGATATGATTTGGAAAATTCAAAATGATGCCGCAACCAGACAGGCTTTTTTGAACGGCACTTTGAGCAGCAGCAATAATATCACTAAAACTAATATCTTCGGCGATGCCGCGGCCAGCTACCAAGTCACTGCCGCTAATACCACCACTTCCGAAGCCTGGATTATTGCCACTTCCACTTATCAAATCGGCAATAATATCTCTCAGCGAGTAGTGAAATCATACATCAGCAAGGCAACCGGCAGCACTGCCGACTGGGAATTCACCGTTTTCGCCGGCGGGCGAGGCTCCCAGCAAAATGGCAATTTTAATTTTACCGGATCAGGAGTAATCCTGACGTCAACCGGTGGCCGGCTTCATGCCAACCAGCTTCTAAAAATTAAAGGCGGCGAATTAAAAATTAATAACGGCGGCATCACTGCCAGCAATAACATTATCGTCAACGCCGGCGGCAAATTAACCTTAAATAATAGCTATCAAGAGGCTCCCACTAGCACCATTGATACACTGCAAATTGATTTTGACTCCGCCTTGCCAACCTCTTGGAAAAACCGCGCCGACACAACCTATACCTCGGCTCAATTTTCCAATTTGGCCAATAACACCACTTTAAACGGCATTATTTATGTTACCGGCGCCGCCAGCATCACTGGTAAAAATATGACCATTAATGGCGTATTGGTCGCCAGCGGTAATCTTTCCATCACTAACGCCGGCAATACTTTTGTAATTAATGCCGATCCGGTCAAAGGCGGCGGGCTTTTATCCAAGGGTAATATCTCAATTACCACTTCGGGCGGCAGCGTAACAGTTAATGGCCTGATTTATTCGGGCAATAAACTGAGCATGACCAGCGCCGGAACTAATTTTACTATCAACGGCAGTATGAGCGGTTTTGACGCCGATGTTACCGCCAGCGGCGGCTCAATAATTTTAAACTATACCCCGGCTAACTTTCAGCCGGTAATAGACCCTACGTATAATTCCACCTCGCCGATAATTCAAATCAACCACTGGGAAGAACAATACTAAATTTAATTGTTTAATTATTTCATCACTGATATAATAGATATATGATTTTTGATGTCAATAAAAATATTTTCGGCCTTGATATTAGCGATCGGGCCTTACGGCTTGTCCAGCTCAAAAAATCGGGAAATAAAATAATCCTGGCTTCTTATAATGCCTTAGAAATACCGGCTGATGTTATCGCCGGCGGCGAAATCAAGCAAGAAGAAAAACTAGCTGAACTAATCAAAAAATTAGTTAAGACAGCTAACGGTAAAAAAATTAAGACAAAAAATACGGTAACCGTCTTGCCGGAAACTAAAACTTTTATTAAAGTAATCGATGTTCCTTCGGTTGGCAACGATGAAGAGCTGGCCGAAATTATCAAAGAAGAAATTAAAAATCATATTCCGCTGAGCTCAGACGAAATCTACTTGGATTGGCAAATTTTAGCAAAACAATCAGGATCAACAAAAGTGCTAATTGGCGCCGCTCCGAAATACATCGTTGATTCTTATTTCTCCGTGATCGAAAAAAGCGGCCTCGTGCCTTATGCTTTGGAGATCGAATCAGCGGCAATTGTCCGCAGCTTATTTGCCAAAGATGATAAAACCGCCAAAATTATTGTTGATTTCGGCGCCGTCCGGACCGGTTTAATTATTTATAGCCAAAAGGCAATCCCTTTCACTATCACTCTGCCGATTTCCGGCAATAAAATTACGGATACCATTGCTACAACTTTAAAGCTAGACCCGCTAAAAGCCGAGAAAGCTAAAATTGTCTGCGGTCTTGATCCAAAAAAATGCGAAGGCGCATTGCTGAAAATTCTGCTTAAACCGATCCAAAGTATCGCTGACCAGATCAAAAAAGCGATAATTTTTTATAAAAGTAATTTCTCAATCAATAATGAAATTTCCGAAGTCATCCTTTGCGGCGGCGGCGCTAATTTTTCTAATATCGACAAAATTCTGGCCGAAAAATTAAATCTGACAGTAAAAATCGGCAATCCCCTGACTAATATTGCAAAAACTAAAAAAATCAAAATCCCGCCAGATAAAATTTTATCCTATACTACGGCAATCGGCCTGGCCCTGAGGGCTTTTCAAAAAAAAGACGTAATATGATTACCCTTAACTTAATTTCACCGGAAAAAAAGCAGGAGCTCCGCTTGACCCAGCTTTATTTAGTGATCAAAAATTTAATTATTTTAGTTCTGCTTTTAACTATCATGATCGGCATCGTTCTTTTAGTCACCAAGGCAATACTGCAAAATTATTTTAATGACGTAATAAATGAAACGACGCTGACCACCAAGTACGCTTCGATTTTTAATAAGGAGCTTAAAGAATTCAATAAACAGATCCGATCGGTGGAAAGCATCCAGAAAAATTATATTTCCTGGCCTAATTTCTTTATTGATTTCGCCAAACTGATACCAACCGATGTTAAAATTAATGATTTTACCATTAATAACAACAAAATATTAATCACTGGCGACGCCAAAACCAGGGAAAAACTCTTAGAGTTTAAAGGCAATTTGGAAAAATCAAACCTTTTGAGCAACGTGGCGATTCCTTTGGAAAATTTGCTTAAAAAAGTTGATGTTGTTTTCAATGTTAAGGCTGATATTAATTTGGACAAAATAAAAAACTATGAAAATTAAACAAAAAATCATTATATTTTTAGCCATAGTTTTGTTTATTACCGGCTTAGTTATTTATTTCGTAATTTTACCAACCGTTAATGACATAAAAAAAATCAGCAGCGATATTTATGCCGAAAGAATCGACTTGGAAAAAAAATACCAGCGAGGCCAGCTGCTCAAAAAAACTATCGCCGATTTTGAAAAAATTAAACCCCAAAAAGACAGATTATCCAGTATTTTTATCGTTAGCGGCAATGAATTAAAATTTATTACCGACTTGGAAGAAATCGCCGCTTTGCATAAATTGACCCAAAATCTCAATTTACAGCCGATAAAAAATTTAGAAGACGGGAGCTTCTACTCTTCGCCTTTGGAAATCAAAACTTTAGGCGGGTTTACCGAAACCCTGAAATACCTTAAAGACTTAGAAAAATTAACTTACTATTTCAATATTTCTTCTCTGGAGTTCAGATCCGACGACCAGACTGGCTTAATCAGTAACACTGTCTCAGGAAAAATTTATTTTACAGAAGATCAAACGAAACAATAATATGACATTTAAACTGCCAAAAATAAAAATATTTAATGTCTTGCTTTCTTTGAAATATTTTTATTTCCTGATGCTTCTCTTGGTAATTGCCGTATTAATTTTTGTCGGTCTGTTCCTCTACAAAAATTTTTACCAGACCATCACTCAGTCGCAAGAAATTATCCTCCTCAGGCAAGAAGTGGCTCCTGACGTGATAAATATGGATAAGGTTGAAAAAATTCTGAAACTTTTAGATCAGAAAGCTACTACCACTGAAGAAATAAACTGGCAAGACGTCAAAAACCCTTTTATTTTTCAAACCGCGCCAAAAATTGAATCTCCGGAAATATCAGCTAACCCGCCAGCGGTTAAAAACTAAAAAAATAAACATCAAAAAACACCCCCGGCAAAAGCCGAGGTGTTTTTTTATTGCTCCCAATGCAATACTTCTTTATTTTATTGGCGATATTTTTCTTAATTTTTCTACAATTCCAGGCAAAACCTTTAGCAGCTGGTCAATATCTTTTTCCGGATTAAATTTACCCAGGGTAATTCTTAAACTGCCGTGAGCCAACAGCGGCTCCAGCCCCAGGCTCATTAAAACGTGAGACGGCTTAAGCGAACCGGAAGAACAGGCCGAACCGGTCGAAACCGCAATTCCCGCCTGGTCTAAAAGCAAAAGCAGGCTTTCTCCTTCAACGCCCCTGAAACTGAAATGAGCATTGCCGGGTACTCGCTTTTTCAAATCACCATTGACTTGAGCATTAGGCACCGCCTTGATAATGCCGTCAATTAATTTATCTCTGAGTTTCTTAATTTTTTCATTATTCTCTTTTTCTAAAGCGACTAGCTCAATCGCCTTGCCTAAGCCGATAATCCCGGTAACATTCAAAGTTCCCGGCCGAATGCCGGACTCATGATGGCCGCCAAATTGAATCGGCCGTAGTGGCACCACGGTTTTTTTGTATAAAGCGCCGATGCCCTTGGGGGCGTAAATTTTATGGCCGGATAGAGAAAGCAAATCAACTCCAAGTTTATCAACATTCATCTCGCAATAGTTAACCGCTTGGACAGCATCGGTGTGAAAATAAATTTTTTCTTTTCTTTGCTGATTCAACTCCTTAATCATTTGGCCGATTTCGGCAATTGGCTGAATCGTGCCGATTTCATTATTAACGTACATAATTGAAACCAGCCTGGTATTTTCTTTAATCGCTTTTCTGACGGCTTCAACTGAAACTAAGCCTTCGCGGGAAACGCCGAGATAAGTTACTTCCACCCCTCTTTTTTCCATTTCCCGGCAAGGTTCCAAAATCGCCGGATGCTCAATTTCGGCAGTGATAATATGTTCTCCGGATTTAGCCAGGCCCAAAATAACTAAGTTATCGCTTTCCGTCGCTCCGGAGGTAAAAATCACTTCATTGGTTTTGCCGCCTAAAAAATCAGCAATCTTTTCCCTGGCCTCATCAACGGCGGCCATTGCTTTTTGGCCGAAAAGATGAATCGAAGAAGCATTACCGAAATCCTCGCTAAAATACGGCAGTATCGCCGCCAATACTTTTGGATCAACTGGCGTTGTCGCTGAATGATCAAAATAAACCCTAGCCATACAATTAAACTGATTCAATTTCTTTAACCCCTTTGACTTTGCTTTTTAAAGCCCGGCCGATGCCTTCCTGCAAAGTCATTTGCGACATCGGGCAGCAAGAACAGGCGCCTTGCAGCTTGAGTTTAACCACGCCGCTCTTTTCGTCAAAATCAATAAATTCAACGTCCCCGCCGTCGGCCTGCAAACTCGGCCTGATTTCGTCTAAAACTTTTTTAATTTCGTCTTTCATAATTTTTTAGCTTTTAGCTATTAGCTTATAGCATGTAGAACCCTCGCTCTAAAAACTATAAGCTAACAGCTAATGCAATTCCTCCGCAACTTTAAAATTCTTAATTTCCGGATAGTTATCTAAAACTCCCTGGTCGCGCAAATAATTTTCTATCGCTACTTTTAAGGCGTCAGAAGCTAAAACCGAACAATGGAGCTTAACCGGCGGCAATTCGCCTAAGCCTTTGACAATATCGGCTTTCTCCAAACCAAAAGCCTGTTTTAGACTTTGACCTTTGACCATGTCAGTTGAAACCGAAGAACAGGCAATGGCCGCGGCGCAACCCAAGGTTTCAAATTTAACATCACTAATTTTGTCTTGTAGCCGATCACCAGAATCGGCCTTAGTAATTTTTAAATAAATTTTCATCATGTCGCCGCAAAGCGGATTACCGACTTCGCCGACGGCGTCGGCACCGGGTATTTGACCCTGGTTATGCGGATTTTGAAAATGGTCCATGACCAATTTGGAATAAGCCATATAATTAAATTAAATCTTTTAAACTTATCTTTCTAAGTGAATCAGCAATCGCCTTTTGTACCTTTTGATAAACTTGGGCTGAAGGGCAGGCTTTAACCCCGCAAACAACCTTACCCTTAGAATTAACGCAATGAAAGACCGAAATTGACCCCTCTAGGGTCGAAATTACGTCAAAAATGGCGATTTGCGCCGGGTCTTTAGTCAATTGATAGCCACCGGCCATTCCTTTTGAACTCATCACCAAACCAGCCCTTTTTAACTGCGCAAAAAGGCGTTCCAAATAAGCTTGCGAGATTTTTTCTTCCCGGGCGATTTTGGCTAAAGAGTATGGCTTTTTGGCCGCCTGGCCTCGGCGAGGCTGGTTGTAATTTTTGGCTAAATGGCTTAAAGCCCTCAGTCCGTAGGAAGAACGGGTGGAAAATTTCATAAATAAACTTTAACACCAACTAAAATGGTTGGTATTTACATTTTAGCATAAAAAAAAATCCTGTCAAGCCTCTGATTGTAAATAAGCAATTATTTGCTGACTATAATTACCACCTTTCTCCCCTGCGCCATTTCGGCGTCAGTCATGCCGCCGCTAGCCAGCTCGTGATTCCAATCGTGAACCGCGTTAATCAGGGTTTGATATTTATAACGATAACCGGCTCCGTTTCTGGTACCGGGGTCATTAGTGATAAACTCGCCCCTGGCTTCGTCATAACCGCGGGCAACTAGCATGTGGTAAATCGGGCCTGGCGGTTTAAAATTGGGATTGCCCAAAAGCCGGCCGGCGGCGGGAATAATAATCAAATTCCCGGCCAGTAACTCCTTTTTAATTCTGGCAACCGTCACTTCGCTTGTTACTTCGGCTTTTAAGCTAAAATAACTTTTCAAAATTACCGTCGCTTCACTGGCCGTCACGTCAACTTGATAGCCATTTTGTTCTTCCCATTTTACCAAATTTAAAATCCCCTGTTCCATCAAATGGGCGCTCAGCGGCTCGCCCTTGAAATACTTTGCCGTCATAATCATGGCGGCTTCTTCGCAGGCTTCTTCGTGCAACGCATCCCAATTGGCAAGCGGCGCTTGAGACGCAAAAGCTACCGGATAATCCAAAAATTTCGACGGTTCGCTATTGGTTTCTGGCTTGGGTTTTTCTGCCTCAACTTTCGCGGTGGAAGTGGCTTTGACTGGCTCAACTGTTTCCGGCGGCAAAGCCGGCGTTGAAGTTACCGATGAATCTTTATCTTGACTGACCAACTTACCAGCTTTATCTTGACTGGCCGTCTGGCAGCCAGCCAAAAGCAAAATAGGCAAAATTAACCATAAATACTTGATTTTCATACTATAATAGTATATACCAATTAGCCTGGCTTGACAATTCGCCTTTGATAAGTTATATTACTTTCATCCCTAATTTTTAATTTCCTATTTTCTAAAACCTAAAACAATATGGCACATAAGAAAGCCGGTGGTTCCACTAGTTTGGGCCGCGATTCCCAGTCTAAAAGATTAGGCGTAAAAATTTACGAAGGTCAGCATACCAATGCCGGCAATATTTTGATCAGACAAAGAGGCACTAAAATTCGGCCGGGACAAAATGTCAGACGAGGCGAAGACGACACGCTCTACGCCGCAATTGCCGGTTTCGTTAAATTCAGCCGGAAAAAAGTAAAAAAATTCACCGGCAAATTGGAATGGGTGAAATTAATCAATGTCTTTCCGAAAAAATAACCTTTTCTTCAAAATCTACCAACAAATAGACCCGCGAAAGCGGGCTATTTTTTTAGGACTAAAAGCACTGATTTTTTAAACAAAAAAAAGACGACCTCTTTTGTAGGTGGGTCGTCGTAGCTTTCGTGAAAGCAACCTTATCCGAATAGGACGTCGTAGGCTTTACGCGCCTGTTTCCTTCTCCGCCAAAAAGCGGCTTCAAAAACACTTCCATTCCAACCGTCAGGCGTCCACCACTCAGCATCATGATTCTGGCCGCCCCTTTGAATCATGTAGCCGGCTGCGACTTTTTTAGTCACAAATGGCTTCCTATCATTCGTCGCTTCCATCGCTCTCTACCTCCTTATTGAAGCCGATTTTGGCCTCAGACGTTAACTACTGGACCGAAACATCTTACTCTATCATAAATCAGACTACTTGTCAACACGCTGTAGCCTAAGTTCAATGAGTAAGTGCAACACTAACCGAAAAGAAGCCAAGCCGGCTTCTCTAGGTTGAAAACTAGGCACTACCCGCAGCATTGCTTCGCGGGTAGTTTTTTTTCGCTACAAAACTAATTCCGCGTCAGTTGTAAAATTCAGGCGCAGCCTGATCAAAGCGGCTTCATTATTTTGGCTGGGCAAATAGGTTGAATGCAGTTCGCAATTTTTCAGCTGGTCTAGCATTTTCAAAGCCTTTTCCGCCATCGGATTGGTCGCGGCCGAAATCGCCAAAGAGATTAGAGTTTCTTCCAAATTAAGCGACCCACTGAGACTGCCTAAATACTCTTTTTTGAAGGCAATAATTTTTTGAATAACCTGCTCGCTGAGCAGATGAATTTCATCGGGAATATTGGCTAATTTTTTAATCGCATTCAAAATTACGGCCGACTCCGCGTGGAGCAAAGCCGAGTTTTTACCGGTTATTATCTCGCCATTGGCTAATTCCAGAGCCGCGCCGCAAAAAATATCACCAAAACCATTGCCCTTAATTTTAGCGGCCGCTTTGGCTTGGCGCGCCGGTTTAACCACCGGCCGGTCAATACTTTCAACGCCGGCTTTGGCCATAATTTTTTTCATCCAGTCAACCGTGGTCTGAGTTTCAATGCCTTCCATTCTTTCCTGGTAATAGCGGAAATAACGCCGGATAATTTCCTGCTTGGCCGCGGCGCTGACGACCTTATCATCAATAATTCCGACTTTGGCGGTATTGACTCCCATATCAGTTGGCGACTGGTATTGCGTCGCATAATTGCTTTCGCCGACAATCCGGCTGATCATTTCTTTCATGATTTTAAAATTTTCAATGTCGCGGTTATAATTAATGGCCGTTACGCCGTAAGCTTTTTGATGGAAAGGATCGATCAAATTGACGTCGCGCAAATCAACCGTGGCCGCTTCGTAAGCGGTATTGACCGGATGGCCAAGCGGCAGATTCCAGATCGGAAAAGTTTCAAATTTAGCAAAACCGGAATTGATCTGATTTTGTTTGTCGTGGTACATTTGCGCCAGACAAAAAGACATTTTCCCCGAACCGCCGCCCGCGCCGGTTACGACAACAATTGATTTTTTGGTTTTAACGTAGGGCTGTTGGCCATAACCGTCGCGGCTGACGACTTTGTCTAAATCATCAGGATAACCGGAAAGTTCAGCATGAATATAAGTTTCAATTCCCCTGACTTCAAGTTTTTCTTTCAACCGCTTGGCCAAGCTTTCGCCTTCGAAGCGGCAAATCACCACGGCTCGGACATTCAAACCAAAAGACTTGAAGTCGGCAATATCCTTCAAAGTCTGGTTATCGTAAGTCAAACCGAAATCCCGGCGCACCCGGCCTTTTTGGATGTCTTTGGCGCTGACGCAATAAATTATCTCAACGTCCTTTAGTTCCTTCAAAAGCTGAACTTTGGCCGTCGGTTCGTAACCGGGCAAGACTCTGGCCGCGTGTAAATCATAACAAAGCTTGCCGCCGAATTCCAAGTAAAGCTTGCCATCAAACTTTTTAACTCTTTCTAAAATGGCTTTAGTTTGGGCTTTAAGGTATTTTGCCGTGTCAAAGCCTTTCTGTTTGTAGAGCGGAATCATAATATTTTCTATTCTATCACTTTTTATTTTTCTTTAAAGCGGCATTAATAAACCCAAGAAATAGAGGATGCGGTTTTAACGGCCGGGATTTGAATTCCGGATGAAACTGGGTGCCGACAAAATAAGGATGGTTGGGAATTTCAATAATCTCAACCAGCTTTTTGTCCGGCGAAAGACCGGCTAAGACCAGGCCTTTTTTGGTCAATTTATCGCGATATTCGTTATTAAACTCATAGCGATGGCGGTGGCGCTCAGAAATCCGGCGCGCGCCGTAAAGCTTGGAAGCCTTGGAATTCTTAGCCAAAATACAAGGATAAGCCCCCAGCCTCATGCTATTGCCATATTGCTTTTTGGCCAATTTTTCCGCTTGGTCAGGCATAATATGAATCACCGGATATTTGGTTTTAGGATCAATCTCAGTCGTGTTTGCCCCTTTGAGACCGGCGACATGGCGGGCAAATTCAATCGTCGCCAGCTGCATCCCATAGCAGAGGCCGAGGTAAGGGATATTATTTTCCCGCGCATATTTAATGGCTAAAATTTTGCCTTCAATCCCCCGCTTGCCGAAACCGCCAGGCACGATAATGCCGTCATAATTTTTTAGTTCTTTGGCCAAACCAGGGTTAGTTTCGTAGCTATCGGAATTAATCCAGTCAATTTTGGCTTTGACGCCATTGGCGGTGGCCGCGTGCTTAATCGACTCAATTACCGAAATATAAGCATCCGGCAGGATAAAATCACCGGTGGCAAAATACTTGCCAACCATGCCGATTCTGACTTCTTTTTTGAGATTTTTAATTTTGCGCACCATTTTCTCCCAATCCTTCAAATTCTTTTTTCTCGGGCGGAGGCTTAATTTTTTAATAATTTTGTCGCTCAAGCGTTCCTTTTCTAAAATCAAAGGCACTTCATAAATTGAATCAACGTCAGGATTGGCAATCACGGCGTCTTTGTCAACACTGCAGAAAACCTGAAGTTTTTTCTTCCGCGGTTCGTCAACCGGCTTTTCCGAGCGGCAAATAATAAAATCCGGCTGAATCCCAACGGCATTAAGCTGCTGGGTGGCGTATTGAGTCGGCTTGGTTTTCATTTCGCCAAGTTTGCTCGGAATCGGCAGATAACTGACCAAAACGAATAAAACATCCTTAGGGTTTTGGTAATGCATCAGCCTGGCCGCTTCCAAAAACATCACGTTCTGGAATTCACCGACGGTCCCGCCGATTTCCACGATGGTAACGTCGGCCTTGGCTTTCAGGGCGGCGGTTTTAATCCGGCGGATTGCCTCTTGCGGAATATGAGGCACGGCCTCAACACATTTGCCGCCATACTCAAAATTTCTTTCCCGGGAAATCACTGACTGATAAACCCGGCCGGAAGTCATATAGTTAGTCCGGTAAATATTAATTTCTAAAAATCTTTCATAATTACCGACGTCCTGATCGGTTTCATCGCCGTCTTCGGTTACAAAAACTTCGCCGTGTTCGGTCGGATTCATGGTTCCGGCGTCAACATTGATGTAAGGATCGATTTTTAGGGCAGTAACTTTAAATCCCCGCGCTTGCAAAATCAGACCGATTGAAGCGGAAGTAATCCCCTTGCCTACTCCTGACATTACTCCGCCGATGACAAAGATGTATTTTGACATAATATTAAAGCGATAAACCCCGCATCCCGCGGGGTTTTTTAGTTATTATTGAAATTAAATTTTTTGAAAACGATGCTGGCCATTTTATTCCGGACTAATGATTAAGGTAATCCTGGCTTCCAAGCCATGAGCCAGGCTGATAACTATTTCATGTTCGCCGATCTCTTTGATTTGGCCGGCCTTAATTTGATCTTTGGCAACGTTAAAGCCCTTTTCCTTCAAAGCCGCCGCAATTTTAGCCACCGATACCGCCGCATACAAAGATCCCTGTTCGCTAGCCTTGGCGTTAATCTCTACTGTCTGGCCTTCCAGTCTTTGAGCCAAACTTTCCACTTTCACCAAATCAGTTTCCGCCTCTTGGGCTTCTTTGGCCTTCTTGATTTCCACTTCTTTAATGGCTTGATCCGTTGCTTCTTTGGCTAAACCTTTGGGAATTAAAAAATTCCGAGCGTAACCGAGGGCCACGTCTTTAATGTCATAAGCTTCGCCCAAGGTTGGTACTTTTTTCAGTAGAATTACTTTCATGAAGGTTAGTTTAGCGCGCCAGGTTGATTAACTTGATCTCTTAATTAACTCAATTCACTTATCTTATCTTAAAATCAGAAAACTGGCTAGTCGGATCTGACCAGTTTTGTTCAATTTTTGAGACTTGAGCAGTCCCAACTCCATTATAGCACCAATTTAAAAAATCTTTCAAGTCCGTTTCTGCCCCTTCGAGCACCAATTTAACCGTTCCATCAGACTCGTTTATCGCGTAGCCGGTGAAACCTCTCTTTTTAGCTTCTTTTTGGCTTAGATAGCGAAAGCCAACGCCCTGAACCAGGCCATGGATTTTCAGTGTTAGCTGCTTTTTCTGCATAGTAATTAAAGGCGACCCCGCTTTTTTACCAATCCGCCGCTGGCGGAAGTGGGCTATTCAAGCCAGCTAAAACCGGGTTATCTAAATTTATATTTTATATTTTTCTCACCACGCCATTATCCGCATCGACTTCCACTTTGTCACCGTCTTTTAAAATTTTGGTTGAGATCTTAGTCCCAACAATACAAGGTATCTTTAATTCTCTGGCAACAATCGCCGCATGACAAGTCAAACCGCCTTCATCGGTAACTATTGCCGCCGCCTTTTTCATAATCGGCAGCATCTCCGGCCGGGTCATACCGGTAACCAAAATATCGCCTGATTTCATTTTGTAAAAGCCGCTTTCGCCAAATATCACCTTAACTTCACCTGAAACTTTGCCGCCCGAAGCGACTGTCCCGGAAATTTTATCAAGCCGGCCATGAATTTTTTTGAACTCTTTTGGGATTCGTTTTTTCGCGTCATTGCCGCTGTAAACTTTAAAAAATTTCTTTTGGTAATCCACGTCCAAAATCATAAACTCTTTTCTTTTTTTCAATTCCGCTAAGTTAAAACTTTTTCCATTTTTTAAAACCAGGAGCTCTTCAAGCGTAAAAAATTGAAGATCCGATAAGCGATAGCCGAATCTTTTTGCCAATTCTTCGCGAATGTCGTCGGCATAAAATATTGACTTGACAAAAATTTCTTTCCGCCGGTCACGCAATGGCCCGATTTCATCAACAATATCAATCAACTGCCGGGTTTTTTTATCAAACTTGTACTTTTTAATGATCTGTTTTTTCCGTTTCTCCAAATTTTTCTTAAAATCCGCCAGGTGTTTTAATTCTTCAGTCAAATTTTTATGCTGTTTGATCAATTCATTGATTCTTTTTGCAAAATAATCGGCATCGACTAGCTTTTTGCCGCTATGGCCGGTTGCCAGCCATTCATATTTTTTAAGATGGTTGTCTAAATCCTTTTGAATTTTTCGGCCGCTTCTTTTTTTAATCGCTAACCTGATTAACTTTTGGGCTTCCAAATTTAAGTAACTGATGTCGGGAATTGCCGCTGAATCGGAAAATTCATCGCTGGAAAGTTTATATTTCATTAATTCTTTTTCAAAAATCCGGGGCAAAACGTAATCAAAAGCTTCGGCAAAAAAACCGTAGCTAAACATTTCTTTGTAGCATTTCGTAAAGAAGTCCAAATGACCAAATAAGGCATCAACCGACATCGCTGACGGGTTTTTTTGCCGGTACTCCAAGATTTTTTTATCCAATTTTGACTTTAATCCGGCTAATCCTATTTTGATTTTAGCCCTGAACTTTTTAGCTTTAAATTTGTTATAGCATTTATTGCCAATTACGATATTGTCTTTAATTAGAGTACTCCATCTAAACGGCTGATTTTTTTCCAAAATTACCAAATTGCGATCAAAGCCAAACCCGTAAATTTTTCGCATGCCGACAGTCATCGCCCAGGCCGCTTCCGGACAAATCCAATAAATCGCCTCGGCTTCGTCAATATCCCATTTCGGATTTGTTTTTTTCATACTTATTTATAACCTTATAATGTCGTTATTGGCCGGCTTTGAGTAATGTAAAATTTGCCCTTGGCAAAAGCCCACTCAATATCCTGCGGCTTTTTATAATGTTTTTCAATCGCCAGACAAATTTTGGCCAGCTCAATTATTTGTCTGCCGGACAGCACTTGAGTTTCCTGTTTGTTTTTCGGCACCGGCCGCCAAATATTGCCGCCGTTAATTCCTTTTTTTACCAGCATTCTTTTTTGCTCAGAGACATTAATATCAATACTGCTGAAATCCCGTTTGTCAATCACGTAGCTGTCAGGCGTAATTTGGCCGGAAACAATCGCTTCGCCCAAGCCAAAACCCGCTTCAATAATCATCTGATTTTTATCTTTGGTAACAGGGTGAACCGTAAAAGTAATCCCGGAAATTTCCGAATCAACCATTTGCTGAACCACGACGGCGACTGAAACTTTCTGGTCGCTTAATTTTTTTTCATAGCGGTAAAAAATCGCCCGCGGCGTGAAAAGCGACGACCAGCAGAGTCCGACATTTTTTAGCAATGTTTTTTCGGTTGTGTTTAAATAAGTTTCCAGTTCCCCGGCCCAGGAAGCCACGCTTGAATCTTCCGCCGTCGCCGAAGACCTGACGGCGACATACTTGGTTTTAAGTTTTTTAAATTCCTGTTTTATTTCTTCGGCTAAAACTTTGGGAATTTTGGTATCAACCATAATATCCCGGATGATATTGGAAGCCTGGTCAATTGAATTGGTGTCTTTAAAATTAACTTTTTTCAAATTGGCAGCGACTTCCAAACCCACCTCGGCCACTTCTTTTCTGGTTTTCAGGCTCAAAAAATACTCAAAAGCCTCGGCTAAAATCACAAACCCCGGCGGCACCGGAATTTTGGCTTTAGTCATTTCGCCAAGCGAAGCGCCTTTGCCGCCGGCGATGCCAACGTCAATTTTGGAAATTTGCGAAAATGGCTTGATGAATTTAGACATAGATTTAATATCCTTGAGGTTTCCCATCTTTAATCAAAAAGAATCTACTGCCATCATCTTTTTCGCACTCAACGTTCACTTCGCCCATCAATATCATGTCGCAATGGACTTTAGCTCTATTAAAACTAGGGTGGCTTTTGGGAACTCCCATTGAGCCGTTACTGCCAACGGCAATATGAACCGTGCCATACATCTTTTCGCCTTCGCTTGACCCGACGTCTTTGGCTTCTTTTCCCCGGCAAGCCATAGTGTTTGTTCCAATACCCAATTCCGCCAAGCGATAAGCATCATTATGGCCATTATTACCGGCATTCAAATATGCTTTTACCGATTCAACTAAAGGATTGCCGGTATCATCGCTAATCGGCCGGTTATTGATTTCAGTTACCTCTCCATTTGCAATAGTCAGCCTTACCGGTCCGTGCTCGTTAACCGCATCAAGCATGTGCTCGCCGCCAATCGGGCCGTTAATCACTAAACTCCCGCTGCTGCCTTCCCAATTTGGCGAGCAGGCCCATTCGCCGATTGGATAATTACCCATCGAACCCGGCTTGGTAAAATCTTCACTCTCATAGCCCTTGGTCTCCTTAATGATTGGCAGCCAAAGGTCGGTGCCGGCCAATGAAGTGAGATGAACTCTTTCAACATTTTTCATCAACTCATTGACTTTATCATCTCTTTCTAAAATTGCTTCCGCTGACTCCTCCACTGCGCCCTCGGTTAAAATCTCATGGGGATTCTTTCCTTTGGTAATTGAAATGATCCGACAGGCATTCTGGCGGGCAAATTGTTCCAATTTTTCCCATTGCTCATCAGATAATTTATCTTCCAGACCGGCTAGCTGGCTCTTACTTCTGGCGGCTGACAAAGTGGCGTCTAATTTTTCCCGGTCAGCAATACTGCGGATTGCCGCCCCGGTTTCTTTTGAGTGCGACCGCGACATGGAAGTAATAATTAATATTGGCGCCTGGCGCTGACTTTCCATTTCTGCCTCTACATAATCACCCATATCTTCAGCTGATCTTTCCGATTCGGTCAAAACTCTGATTCTAAAATTACCCCTAGCTTTATGTCCAGCCGTCATTGCTTCTAATTCGCCTTGAATAGCGGCAATTAATTCCGGCTGAGACTCCATAACGCCGGTATCGGTAATTACCGTCATAGTTTCTTTTTTTGGATCAAAACCGAAGGATCCAATAATATTTTTAGCAACCACTGCCATTCTTTCTAATCTTTCCTTTTGTTCAGGGTTTAACTCTTGGGCTGGTAAAAAATTTTCGGCAATCCCCTTCAAACTTCTTTTCATATTATTATTTTTATTTTTTAGAGTTGCATAAAGCCACGGCATGGACGATATGCCAAAAAAAATCTTTTTCATTTCTCGTACCGTCTTCGTAAACTACGCCCAAATCCAAGTAGTTAGCTGACAACATATTCCAACCCCCCAAATAGAGCAGAGCTTTGATCCAGGAATTGCCAACCAGACCGGTGGAAGGAACAATTAGATTCCTGCCTTCCCAAACAGCGGTTTCGTACTCCATGTAATATTCTTTGGCATCATAACCTTTGTTGGTTAAATATTCATAAAATTGAGTGCATTGTTCGCTGATGTTATCCAAAATTTGGTATTCGCCGTGGTGGCTGGACGGCCGCAAAATCCCCATAACTGCAATTTTTGGTTCAATGCCGAAATCTTCCTTCATGTGCCTAATCGTTCTTTCAACTTCATAAATTTTATCTTCTAAGTTCAAACCTTGATAAACCGAGCAGGTAGACAGAAAAAAATTATAATCGCCTTTCTGCATTATGCCGCCAAACACCTTGCGATTGCTGGGAATGGGCTCAATTCCGAATTCTTTATAAAATACACTCAAGGTAGTTGAGTCTTTTACTTGTCCCCTGACAATTCCTTCAACTTTGCCGTCTTTTAACAATTTAATTAAGATTTCACTTGATTTATCTTGATCCGGTTCGACAATATTTTCAAAGCCTTTTACTTTCGCGCCGACCACGACTAAATCGGCAAATTTTGAGGCCTTTTTTAGGCTTTTGATCGTTTCCGGAATCGGCCGCATAATTGCAATACCAATTTTTCTTTTTTGTTTTTTAGCTTGGGTTAAAAAAATTTTGGTAAAGTCCATACATTTTAAGTTAATCATTAAAGATAAAAATTGGCTCCTGATAATGCCTGATTTTATTTTCTTCAAACCTTTTTTTAATCAAGTTTTGCAGCTGCTGATTTTTCCAAGTTAAGCCCTTACTGCTTTTCAAAATAACTATCGGCAAATCAATTCGTAAAGCCCGGCCGGAAACAAGATGGCGCGTAATCCCCGAGGGCACCTTGAGGTTTTTTTCCGCTACCAAAATGATATCTTGCGGCGTAAACTTAGGAAAAACAATTAAAGTTTTATTTTCGCCGTTAACCGAAAAATCGCTGGCATTATCCAAGCGATAAAATTTATAACGCTTGGCGTATAAATCAACAATTTTATTTAAAGCTTCAATCTGCGTAAAAAAATCTTTCTTTTTAATCGGCCGGCAAACAATTTTATTGCCTCGCAATTTAAATTTCTTAGCCATCGGCTTGCTGACCATTTTTTTGATCTGGCTAAAAAAATCTCTGGCCTTGATGCCGGCAACTAAATGATTCCAAGTTTTTAATTCCAGCCCCGGTTGCTGGTAATCAATGACTTGCACTAAAATATCTTTAAATCCCAATTGACGAAAAACTGTGGTCCGGTTTGCTCCGTCTAAAACGACAAATTTCCCCGACTTGCTGATTGGTGCTACGACGGGCGGATTGGTAAAAATATCGTCTTTTTTTATTTTGGCCGCCAACCTTTTGACCCGGTTGGGATCAACATCTTCATGCAAAACCAAATTCGATAAACTGACAATTTTTAAATTAGGTAAATTTTTGGTCATACTTAATTACTTAAACTTTTTTTCATTAGCCAGCAAATCTTTTAAGTTGCCAATCTGCCACCAGTCAGCTTTTTTAGCTAACCCTGAATTATTATTCAAAATATGGTAAATTCGCCGGGAAAAACCAAGATATTTTTTCTGCACTAATTTTACCGCTTCAATAAACATTTGGCAATTTGTCAATTTATCATCGGTATAAACGACCGTTTTATAGCCTTGCTGATATTTCTTTTGCAAATAACCAACTAGCATCTCTTCGGTCTTTTTGTTGGTCTCGCCGTAGTCAAAAGTGGTATTGATTTTTTGAAAATATTTCCGAAAATCAAAGCCAGTTTTTGGCACCAAATACGCCGCTCGCCAATCCATCTGCTCCGGCACGCCCGTGGTAAAGGCTTCGTTATGCTTTGCCAAAATTAATGCTTCTTTTGCCCCCGGCTGCAGTTTGAGCTGAAAATACCAGCCTTTTTCATAAGGAATTTGATACGTCTCTTCATATTCACGGTCAGAAACTTCAGAAATTTTTTTACCCAGTTGAGCCGCCACCCAGGCATCGTAATTTGGCCAGCCGGTTTTTTCTTTATCCCAAACCTCATAAAAAATCGTGCCCGCCAAATCCCAAAGATAAAGAGTCTTATTCATATTTTAATTTATCTCAATTTTTTCTGAATCTATTATTTTGCCATCATTATCAAATTTAAATTGCTCACAGAAATGCGGCACTTCTTCCGCTGTTATCCCCCCCCCCTATCTTCATAAAGTGCCTGCCCCAATGACCCGGAATGGCCGACGGCAAACAAAACAATGGGTGACTGCCGTCGATTTGAATCACTATCTTTCGACTGCTTTATACTGTCATGAACCAATTTGACGAATTGTCGATATCTTTCCGCTGATTCCTTGGGCAATATTTCAGGAGCTATATCATTATTTGGATTATTCATGTCGTTCAGCCACCTGTATGTCGCTTCTTCTTCACTAATACCCTCCTCTTTTATCATCCTATCATAAGGATCCCAGGTATCAGGGCTTGAATCAGCTAACATGCTTACGATCTCTTTTCCATCAATTTCCAACATATCAATTATTTTATCCTTTCCCTCACGCTGGCTTAAACGTTCATTAACCAAGTGACGACATAATTTAGCCCTGTCTTTACCGCTATCAAGCGTTACTAAAATTGACTGCACCGGCAATTTATCATAAAGATTATCAGCTAATTTGAGACTGCGCTGAATTCCTTCAAGCTTAAGAGGTGTTTCACCGGCCTCAAGCATTTCCGGAAACTCATTTTTTAAAACTCCCATTACCAAGCTTATTTGCTCAGCTGGAAAAACTCGTGACAATGATTCTTCGCTTATTTGCCATGATCCCTTATCTGCATGACGAGTAATAATAGAGTCACCATTTCTTAATTTGTCCATATTTTTTTATTATTAATTATTTTCTTTTTAAAATCGTTACCACTCCGTGATTGCCGTTAACCTCGACTAGATCCCCGTCTTTGAGAACTTCCGTGGCAATTTTCGTGGCAATCACGCAGGGAATGCCCAGCTCTCGGGCAATGATGGCGGCGTGACAAGTAACTCCACCTTCGTTAGTAACAATCGCCGCGGCTTTTTTAATCCCCATGATATAATCCGGCCGCGTCATCACGGCTACCAAAATATCGCCCGAATTAACTTTGCCGACTTCATGAGCGCTTTTGACGATTTTAACCATGCCCCGCACTTTGCCACTGGAAGCGCTTAAGCCGCGAAAATCATTAATATTTTTTTTGATGCCGGTTTTAAATATCGCCTTCTGCAGCTGACGAGCTTCTTTCCCGGCGACTATTTCATAAGTCTGTTTATGATCATAATGAAAACTGAATTCCCTTCGTTTTCTGGCTTCGTTTCGGGAAACATAATGCCCTTGGCCGGTAAACAAAGTTATGACTTCGAAATAAAACAGACATTTCATTTCCACCAAGGAATAACCAAAGCGTTTACCGATTTCCGCCAAAAAAACTGAGCCGCAATGAGTCGCCAGAAAAGTACATTTTTTTCGCTCGTCTTGCCAATAAGTAAAAGTTTCGGAAATTTCAATTAGATTAACCAAAAATTTGGGCAGCTTTAATTTTTTTATTAATTTCTGCTTGTTAATTTTGCTTTTTCGGGGTGAGCCTTCAATCCTTTTAATTTGCCCGGCCAAATCAATTTCATTTTTTAACAATTCCTTGATTTCCTTGATAAAAAAAGAAATGTTTAGAATATGGCTGTCAACATAGTTATTTTTACCCCAAAAATAATTTTGCCGGTGTTTTTGCAAAATTTGATATTCGGCCGAAAAATTCCTTATTTTTTTTAAAATTAGACTCAAATTATCAGCGATAAAAATTTTTCTTAATTTCTGGTTTTGATAAATTTTCAAAGCGACTTTCAATAAAGCAATTTCCGCTTCATTGATGAATGATTGGCTGGTCGGCGCCGTCAGAACGGAAAAAATTATTCCCCGGCCTTTAATGATTTTTTTACTGTCCAAAAATTTATTTAACTCCGTTTGAATATACTCATCGCTGCCCAAGGCGAAACCATCAATAACTGAACTCATTGTTGTCCAGCCAAAATATGACCTGAAAAAATCTTGATATAAATTTTTTAATTCCTCGTCAGATAGCCTGGTTAAATTTATTTTATCCAATTCATCGCATTTTTTTATAAAAGCAATTTTATCTTTATCCCATTTCTGCATAATTTTTTTGCCGATGCCAAAGGGCTCGCAAAAACTTTTTTTAATAAAAATACTACAAACACGGCGAATATCGGCTAAATCAATATACCAATCAACCCGATTATCATTAAAAATTATCAAATGATTCGTAAATTCCCCGCCTTTTTCTTTTCTTGGTTCCGGCTTAAGCTCCATCTGGCCAATTAAATAAATAAGATTCGGACAACCGTCAAACCTTTGGTGATACCATTCTTTTTTCTTTAATTTTTTTAGGTCTTTTTTAATTAAGCCTTTTTTAAACTGCATGCAAGACATATACTATTTTATTTTTTTAACCACGCCTTTATCAGCATCTACCTCAATTCTGTCGCCTGTCTGAAAAACCAAGGCCGTGGTCTTTAAAAAAAATGGCGACCCGACTTTTCCGCCCGAGGCGGATGCGCCCTGACTGCCGTCAGGGCGGCGATAGGCAGGCTTTGGCGCAAGTCGGCATTCATTTAAATAATTTATCAAAGTTAGTTCTATCTTCCAAATTTAAGGCATTAACTGATAAAATCAGATCCTGAATCGTCTGCTCTCCATATTGAGCCGCCCCTTGCTTGCAGCTGGTAAAGGGACTGCTATTCAATTCATCAAAATTCTTGGCTTCTCCATGTTTTAAAAGATTACCTAAGATATAGCCTAAAACCTTTTTTAATTTTTCCTCGTCCACCACTTTTTCCCAATACTCGCCCCAGACGCTCCGCTTGATATTATTTAAAACATTTAATTCATGGGAACTGCCGCCGGCGATAAATTGTTCTAATTTTGGCAAAACCTCGCCTTTTGGTAAATAAATCAGGTAATGGTAATGATTGGAAATAATACTGAAGGCATGGAGCGAAAAATTAAATTTTTTTTGAGCGGCCATCAAACGATTTAAAATGATTTTCTTCTTATCAGCGGTGTCAAACAGCTTTTCATGGTTATTGGTTGAGCGAGTGACAAAATAATAGCAATCATCAAAGTATAAATGAATCATATAATCTGTTATAGCCGACTAAAGTCGGGTTACCTAATTTATTATATTTTTTTAACTACTCTCTCGGCAAAAATGAACTTTAAAAAAATGGCGACCCGACTTTAGTCGGCATTCATTTAAATAATTTCTCGTCGGGTTACCTAATTTATTTTATTTTTCTAATTATTCCTTCATCGGCATCAACCTCAATTCTGTCACCGTCTTTAAAGACTTTCGTTGCTATTTCGGTACCAACCACACAGGGAATTTTCAGCTCCCGGGCGACAATGGCCGAATGCGAAGTAAAGCCTCCGATATCGGCCACAATGGCTGAAACTTTATGCAAAACCGGCATATAATCTGGCATGGTAATTTCACAAACAATAATATCACCTTTTTTTACCTTGTTGAACTCGGCCGTTGAAAGCACAACTTTTGCGATTCCTCGGACAATGCCGGCAGAAACGCCTTTGCCAGAAACTTGATCTTTTTTTTCGAAAACTCGGTTAAAAAGTTGGTAAATTTTGGCCGCCGGCTCGCCGGTATAAATATTATTTTTAATGTTGACATACCGCTTCTGTCGCAAAGTCAAATCAACTGGAATTTTTTTAGCCATAACTTCTTGGGGTTTGAGATGAATTAATTCGTCACAACTCAAACCCAGCCGCCGGCCCAGCTCTTTGAACAAAGGATAAAAATTATAAATGCCGCGCAGAAATTGTTCAAACCGAAAATCTCGAATGTAAAGCAATCTCTGTGAAATCTCAGCTTGTTTTTTTAGTCCGGCCGGCAATTTTTTATATATCTGAAAATAACGTTTTTCGGAATTTTGATGCTGCTTTTCCATTTCCGCCAATTCCTTTTTGGGATTTTTGATGGCGGCTAGCTGTTCTTTGAGGTAAAAATCATCGACAGTTTTAAAAGCCGCCAATTCAATATTGCTCCAAGCCCATTTGGTTTTAAACTCGCTTTTTTTTATTTGGCCAGACCTGAGAAGCAATAAATCCTTTTTTCGGCGCTGGTTGTAAGTGTTGGATAAAGGGTAGGTTAAAGCGTCAAATTCTTTATTGGTTAAACCGAATCGCAAAAGCGAATTGATTAATTTTTTCTCAAAATGATATGAGGCATAAACAGAAATATCAATGATCCTTAAATAATTGCCCCAAAGCCGATAACACTCCTTAAACGATTTAACTAGGCTGGGCCAACTAGCCTCGACAAAACTTCTCCTATATTTTTTTGAGGCGGCGACATATTCCCGCGCTCGCTTGTCAATTAAATTTATAACCTTTACGATTTCTTGATCCGATAAATAATATTTGGCTAAATCTTTTTTACTAAAAAACCATTGACCGTCAAGATAAATTAGTTCGACATTGCTAAAGCCGTCTTTAGCCATTCTTTGCCTTTCCCTAATTTCGGCCGATGACAAAAAAACTGATTCTTTGCCATAAAAAAGTTTAATGTAATTTTTCGGGTTAAGCTTAATCATTATATTTTTTTAACTATTCCCTCATTGGCATCAACTTCAATCCTATCCCCTGTCTTAAAAACTTGAGTGGCAATTTTAGTTCCGACAATGCACGGGATACCAAGCTCGCGCGAGACAATGGCCGCGTGACAAGTAATACCGCCATCATCCGTAACAATGGCGGCGGCTTGGCGCATGGCCGGCAAATAGTCAATGGTAGTCATTGACGCCACTAAAACACCGCCCTTTTTGACGATTTTTAAAGCTTCTCTGGCTCCTTTTACCACAAAAGCTTGCCCTACCACCTTGCCTCGGCTAGCTGAAACACCGGTAACCTGAGAAGTTTTACTGGCCTTAATTTCTGAAAGAACCAATTTATCTAAAATTTTCTTTGCTTCCAAGCCTAAATATTCTTTGATTTTTCCTCGTTTAATCACCCAGGTTAAACCCTGCTGGCGTTCAGCAATCAGCGATTTATCAACTTTAATATTTTTTAAACACAAATTTTTAATCTCCGAATTATCATAAAATACCAAATCTCGATATTTAAGTTTAAACCTTTTTGCCATCATTCGCAAAGCCGGAAAAATAATCTGGTTAGAACGCATTTGCGTTTCCTTTCGCCAGTCATGAAACATGGCAAAAGCATCCAAGAGATGAAAATATGGCTTTAGTTTTCCAAAAGACAAATGATATTTATTTACCAAATCATTTCTTCCGGCTTCAACTGATTTAATAAAATTATTAATTCGTTTCAATTCCTCGCTTCTTAAATCAAAACTTTTTATTTTCAATTTTTTTATGTCTTTTTCAATGCGGCCGACAGTCAGTTCATTGCTGCCGTCCCAGCCCATCATAATCCAGCCAAAACGCTTAGCCATTTTTTTCAAATCAGCCTGACTAACAATTTTATTCAGGGAAAATTGCAAAAGATTTTTTTTATAAAGCAAACTTTCGGAAATATAGGCGGGTTCCATCAATTGGCCTAAATCGGTTTGATTAATTTTGTTTTTGGCCATTAATTGCAGCTTTTCGCTAAAAATTTTACCAAAAAAATCATCAAATAAATCGGTAGTATATTCGGAAAAACTAATGCTTTTTAAAAACACCTGCTGGGCTTGGCGATACAAATTATACAGTTCCTGATCGGTTATATTTTTTAATTCGGCATCTCTCAAAGGCAGTAAAATTGTTTTGACCTCGCATTGGGATTTCCGGTATAAAGAAAAAATTTTATTGAATTCGGTTTTATCGGTTAGCCATTTTTTTAACCAGCGGCGCAGGGTTTTTTCCAAATAATCAGCATCGCGCGACCAGTAAAAATAATCCTGGCAATAAGCCATGACTTCATAATGATTGGCCAAATAAGGATATTTTTTCGAAGGCGAAAGCTTAATCAAATCCAAATAAGCCGACATACCTTGCGGATAAAGCCGATCCCGCTCGTAAACCCGCCAATTGATTTTTTTAGTAGGCATATTATTTAATTTTTTTCACTGTGCCGTTATTCATATCCATTTCAATCAAATCGTTGTTTTTTAAAATTCTAGTTGCTGTTTTTGTCCCAATAATACAGGGAACCCCAAGCTCCCGAGACACAATCGCTGCGTGGCACGTCAAACCGCCTTCGTCAGTGACAATGGCTTTGACCCGGCGCAACAAAGGCAAAAATTCCGGCCGCGTCATAGTAGTAACTAAGATATTTCCAGCTTTAAAATTCTGCCGATTAACGTCCAAAATAACCTGTGCCTTACCGCTGATTTTTTCAACCGGCGCACAAGCCACTTGGCCTTTTATTTCCGTACCGTTTAAAATTTTTGAAAACAAATTATAAATTGATTTAGCCTGGCCGCCATAAAAAATTTTTTCTTCACAGCGCCAGTTTTTTGACCGAATCACAACTTGGGCTGAAAATTTCCGCCTTGATTCTAACAAAGCAGTAAGCACTTTTTTGTTGTTTATAAGCAAATCATGAAATTCCTCTGACGTATAGTATTTGACCAAGCCGACATCTTGTTTAAATCGTTTAGCAACTTGCTGACAAAAAATTTCGTTATAATGATCAGCTATTGTCATAAATTTTTTCCGGTCATCTATCCATTCTGCCATATAAGCTACGATTAAAAAATGCCGTTTTAAATTTTTAGAAAAATTATATTGTTTTAGGTATTTTTTCTTGGCTTGTTTGAGTCGGGAAACTTTTGTTGAAAAATTATTAAATATTGCCAATAATTCATTTTTAGTTTTCTCTAATGCCAAAATTTTCATCCGATCTAAAAAATACTGCTCATCTAATATCTGAGCTTTTTGAAAATTATTACCAATCCAAAAATAGCTTTTAACTAATTTTTTAAGTATTATTCGTAAAGTCGGCAGTTTTAAAATAATTTTTTCAGATTCAATTTTGTTTTTGTCTGATAAAATTTTGTAGGCCAAAATTGCTCCCTTGAAAATTAGATACTCTTCTTTTTCTAAAAATGACAACTTTACCGGCGCGGAAAAAGTTATGGCAATATCCAAAGCTTTATTTTCAGATAAGCCGGAAGTTTCTTTTTTAATTAACCCAATCAATTTTTCGCTGGAAAAAATATCAGTACACTCTAAAGCCATGCCATAGCGAATAAAATCCATATAAGCTTTTTCACCATAAAAATTTTGATAAAACTTCCATAATTGTTTATTATTGACATTGGAAATATTTTTTTCCAATATTTTGCCAGCCGCTAGAAAATGACTGACAAATTTTTCACTGGCCTTTCTCAAATTTTTTAAATAATTTTTATTTTTTAAAACCTGATCATAAATATAATAATAAACCTTTAATTTCTCATCGGCTGGAGTCAATTCGGAAAAAAAATCATTGCGATAGATAAAAACAGACAAGGTTAGATATTTTGGATGAAAATATTTAGCTTGCTCAATAAAAGCTCTAAGTGGCCATCCAACGAAAGCGTAAACCCCTGGCGCTTCTTCCAACCACCAAGTATGATTATTAATCTCTTCTAATACTGATGACAAATTAATATTTTTCATATTTTTTTAACTGTCCCCTTGCCAGTATCAACTTCTACCAAGTCCCCGTCTTTCAAAACCTTGGTGGCAATTTTGGTGCCGACAATGCACGGTATGCCAAGCTCGCGCGAAACAATGGCCGCGTGGCTAGTCATCCCGCCTTCGTCAGTGATAATGGCGGCGGCCTTTTTAATCACGACAATATAATCGGGCGAAGTCATCGGGGTGACTAAAATTTCGCCTTTTTCCATGGTTTTGAAATCAGCGGCGGAATTTATAATCCTGACTTTCGCCGCAACTTTTTTGCCGCGGCTGACCACCAAACCCTTAAATTCACTGATTTTTTTATTGGCGGCCTTTGCCGCGGGCGGAATAAATTGAGCGATAATCTTTTTTGCCGGCGCGCCGGAAACATATTTCAAAGAATTGCTATTCTGCGAATAATGAACGACTAAATAATTCTGCCGACTTTTGATTTCTTCGGCGGAAATTTTTTTACCCTTCTCGGCCAAATCCAAAGTCTCATAAACATTGTAAAAATGCAGATCATTAAAACTCAGGCCGTATCGTCTGGCAAATTCAGCCAAAAATAAGTCAATATAATGATTGGCCAAAAAAATGTAATATTTCCTTAAATCTTGCCACCAAACGCAAAAACTCAAACGGCTGGCGATTTTTTTAATTACCGGCGTAATTTTATATTTCCTGGCCAATTCGTCTTTTTCCTTTTTCACCCGCCGACTGAAAAATTCTAATTCTTTAATTTTAGCTTGGGCTTTTTTCAAGCTATAACCGGCCAGTTCATTTTCAAAATATTTTCTATCTAAAATTTTAGTATGATGATAGCTGTTTAAAAGCCAAAAATGGTTTTTTTGATAATTAACTAATTTACTTTCGAATAAGGCCTGACGCTTTTCATATTTTTTTAATTTTAGCAGCTCCAAATCCGCCTTTTGATAAAAAGATAAATTTTCCGGAGCCGACAACCTTTCAAAAACAAAAATAAAATCTTTTGGCTGAATTATTTTTTCCAAAATTTTTTTTAAAATATCCTCCGCTCCCCAATTCGCGACTTCCGGCAATAAACCGAATTTCCAGAAATTGACATAAGCTTTGACCCAATTTTTATAAAATTTCGCCAGCTGCCGGTCGGTTAAATTCCTCAGCCGATCTTTTGTTATATCTTTTTGCAAATCCAACAAAAGATTAACGCTATTATGCCATAGCCCATAATACCGTTTTAAATTTTTACCAGCCAAAACAAACCGATTAAAATTATTCCGCCCGCTTTTTCTTAAATTGGCAAAATCGACTATGGCAATCATTTTGTCCGGATAATATTCCAGCCATAAAACATCGGGCCAGCTATAAAAAGTTTTTTGGTACTGCGTGAAAGCTACATTAAAAAAATCGGGGTAAATCAACTTGCCGTCAATCGGACCCCAACGAAATAATTCCGCCTTCGGGTTGATATCAATCTTCATATTTTAGCAAAAAAAGTGACTAAAACTTGCCCTGGAGTTAAACGCTATTTATTTCCTCGCTACCGTCGCATACTCAAAAAACATTTTCTCCAAATCAGGCAAAGCCACCGAATAATTCCCGGCGGCGGAATAAATATCGGCCAAAACTTCTTTCAGCCGGCCGATTTCACCGCTATGCCCGACATTTTTTCTGTCTGCCAAAGTCAAATCAAGCAAATCAAAAGACCTCTCTAGCGAAGAATTACGCTTTTTAATCTCGCCTTTATCCTCAAAATATCTTGCCCGAGAGACTTCGCTGCCGATATTTCCCAGTTGCTCAAAAATATTCAATTTTTGCCATTTCTCCAGCTCCATACTAAATAACCAAGTTATCAATTATCTTTCTAATTTTTTCCTTTACTTCCGGAATTTCAATCATCATTGATCGATTCTCCCTTTTTGGACTGATGTTAATCAGCGAAGAAAAAATAATCAAATCTTGCCGGGAGTTTTCCGGATAAAGATTTATCCCCCATAAATCATGCTGGTCCGAACCCGCTTGCAATAAAATCTCTTCCGCATCGGCATGCAGATCGCCGCCTAAAGCAAAAATTTCTTTTTTGATGTCAACTACGGCTTTAACCATGTCACCATAGCTCTCCTCGGCTGCCTGCTTTACCTCTGACAAAGAAATTTTTTCCTTAATAATCTTAATTTCCATAGAGTTATTTTTGTTTAAAACGCAAGACTTCCAAAGCCTTGTCTAGCTGTGGGTCTTTATCCGCGTCATAATCTTCTTTGGTCAATTTGACTTCAATATTGGGTTTAGTGCCGGCTTCGTTGATATTTTTGCCGTTGGGCGTCAGCCATTCGGCAATGGTCAATTTCACGGCTGAACCATCCGGGAAATTCTTTAAGTCCTGAACCGAACCTTTGCCGAAAGTCGTTTCGCCGATCAAAGTCGCCACGCCGTAATCCTGCAAAGCGCCGGCCACAATTTCCGAACCGGAAGCGCTGCCTTTATTAACCAAGACCACGGTGGGAATGCCTTCAAACCGAGGCTGCCGATTGCCGCTGTGGGCGATTTTATCGCCGTTGCGCAAACGCTCAAAAACCACGGTTTTACCATTGATCCATTCGCCGGCCACTTCAATGGCCGTATTCAAATAGCCGCCCGGATTATTGCGCAAATCCAAAATTATGCCCTTAGGATTGGCGGCTAAAACGTCCTGAACGGTTTTATTCCAGTCCGCCAAGGTATTTTCATTAAAGTAAAGTAATTCAATATCGGCAATATCCCCTGCTTTCAGTTCAAAGCTTTTGTCGGCCGCCGCCACGGTTTTACCGCTGCTGTCTTTGCGGGAAAATTTAACGCTGTCAATTTCAATTTTACCCCGAGTGATTTTTACTTCCCGCGGCTCTTTATCGCCGTTACTGACCACCGTTAAAGTTACGGCTGTCCCCTGTTCGCCCCGGATCAGGTTGACCGCGTAGTCAAGGGCGATACCGGCAGTATCTTTGCCATCAATAGCCAAAACCTTATCACCGGCTTTTAAACCGGCTTTATCGGCCGGCGTGCCTGGCAGCGGCGCGATGATTGTCAGTTGGTTGTCTTTTAAACCGATTTCCGCGCCAATCCCCTCAAAACTGCCGGACAGCTCCTGTTCGAATTTTTTTGAAATTTCGGGGTCTAAAAACACCGAGTACGGATCTTTAAGCGAGGCCACGATTCCGGCTAGCGCGCCATAAAACATCTGGGATTCGGAAACATCGGCTTTGACATAATTATTTTTGACATAACTCCAAATTTGCCAAAATTCCTGAAAGTCGACATCTTTGCTTAGATATTCCGGCGCGGGCTGCTCCGTATTTAAAACTTTACCTTTGGCTGAATTAGCTTGTTTAATTTCCGGTAAACGACCAAAAATAAAACCAGCTCCGAAAATCAAGCCAACCAAAATAATTAGAGAATAAATTTTCAGAATTGCGCTAAATGATTTTTTTCGCGGTTTTTCGGGATTTAAGATTGATGGCATTTATTTTTATTTAAAAATTAATCAATTTTTTCAATTTTCGCCCCGACTTCGCTCAAACGGCTGCATAAATCTTGGTAGCCTCTTTCAATCGAATAAATATTTCGCAGGATTGATTTGCCCGAAGCCGCCAGCATGGCAACTAAAATTATCGTTGACGGCCGCAACGCCGGCGGACACATGACTTCAGCCGCTTTCAATTTTGTCGGGCCGGTAACGTAAGCCCGGTGAGGATCAGCCAATTCAATGTTAGCGCCCAGCCGATTTAACTCGGTATAATAAATCGCCCGATTTTCATAGACCCAGTCAAAAATCAAAGTCCGCCCTTTGGCTTGAGTCGCAATGGGGACAAAAAACGGCAAGTTATCGATATTTAAGCCAGGATACGGCCGGGCGTAAATTTTTTCTTCCAGGGCGACTAATTTTGACGGCAGAGTTTTAATGTCAACTAGCAAAGTTTTGCCATTTTTAGCTTTATAGATTTTTGAAACACTGAACTTAAACCCCATTCTTTTTAGTTTAAGCAATTCCAGCTGTAAAAATTCAATCGGGCAGCGTTTAATAGTTAAAGCGGAATTAGTCGTGGCGGCAATGGCCAAGAAAAGCATTGACTCAATCGGATCTTCGCTCAAATAATAAGTTACATTTTTATTGATATTTTTCTGGCCGCTGATTTCTAGTGTTGAATTGCCGATGCCGGTTACTTTGACGCCCAATTTCTGTAAAAAGTAGCAAAGATCCTGAACCTGATAATTGGCCGAGGCAAAATTAATTTTGGTTTTACCCGGAATTTTGGCGGCGGCTAGCATCGCATTTTCCGTGACGGTATCGCCTGATTCATATAAAACAAATTCGCCGCCGGCCTTTAACTTTGCCGCGCTGACTTTGTAATATTTAGCCAGGGTATCAATTTTAATGCCAAAATTTTCCAAAGCGTCTAAATGAGGCCGGACGGTCCTTTTGCCGAGCCGGCAACCGCCCGGCTGCGGCACTAAAAAAGTCTTTTGCCAATTCGGCATGATTGCCAATAAAAACAAAACGCTTCTGGTCTTAACCGCTGACTCATAATTAATTTTTGCCAAATCTATTTTTTTCGGCGGAATAATGACAATATTTTTACCGGCTTGCCATTTGACAGCCACGCCGATACTCTGTAATACTTCAATAATCCGATTAACCTCTTCGATTTTTGGCACATTCATTAGCGTTGTTTTGCCTTTGTTCAGCAAAGCGGCAAAAAGCAAAACCACGGCGGCATTTTTGGAAGTATTAGTTGTTAAGACTCCCTGAAGTTTTTTACCGCCGGTGATTAGATAATTTGGCATATTTGAGTAGAAATAAAATTAAAAATCTGGTAAGATTTAATTAGGTTTACTTCCCAATTTTACAATTTTTTAAGCCTTTTTACAAGTGCCTTATGAATTTACGCTATCGCCGATTAATTTATCTTTCCTTTTTTGCCATCTTTTTTATTGTCACGCCAATCGCCATCCTTTACACGACCGGCTATCGTTATAATTTTAAAAAGCATAAAATCGAAAAAACCGGCATTTTATACGTCGATTCAAAACCCAAGGGAGCTTTGGTTTATCTTAATGATCAATATGTGAATAAAACTCCGAGCCGGTTTACCGAACTACTCCCGGATGTCTATCGAGTCCGAGTCGAAAAAGAAGGTTATTACCCCTGGCAAAAAAATTTGGAAGTCAAAAGCAATTTAACGACTTTCAGCAAAAACATCATCTTGTTTAAAAAAAGTCTGCCAACAAACATCATCGTCGGAAAAATTAACATTTTTAATATTTCGCCGTCGCAGGATAAATTATTTTATTCAACTATAGACAAAAATAATGAGGAGTTAAAAATTTATAATTTAAATAATAAAACTGAATTTCTAATCAAATCTTTGGACAAAAAAACCTACAGCCAGATTGAGCTGGTCGGTTGGGCGCCCGACAGCAATAAAGCGTTGCTTAAAGAAACAATCGGCGACTTTAATAAATTTATCATTACCGACGTTGATAATCTTAAAACCAAAGAGTTGTTTGATATTACCAAACTGAATTTTGACAAAGTTATCTGGGATGAAACCAATGAAAATTATCTGTACGGCTTGAGAAAAACCGCTTTATACCAAATCGATTTAGTAAATAACTCGGCCAAAAATATTATGGCCGGCAATATTTCCGATTTCAAGGCTTCGGGCAAGAATATTTACTACATTACCAAATTGGGAAAAGAATCATTTTTGAATAAAGCAACTTTATTGGAACAAAAATTCACGTTCGACAGTAAAATTAAACTGCCGGCTTTTTCGTCATTTACTCTTCAGCCTTCAAGCCAAGACTATTTAGTTTTGCTTGATCCAAAAAACCAAAATTTATTTATTATTACTCCCAACGCTTTTACCACTGATGAAGATATAAATAATGACATAGTTTTACAGGACAAAGCAAAAAAAATTATCTGGTCTAAAGACTACAAGACTTTGCTTTGTTACACTGACTTGGAAATTTGGACTTTTGACCTAACCACTTTTCAAAAAAATTTAATCACTCGCTACGGCAAACCGATTGATCAGTTGCTTTGGTATCCGGACAATAAATACGCCATTTACCAGACTCAAAACACAATTCATGCCATTGAAGCCGATTATTTAGAAGCTAAAAATGATACCCAGCTGGCTGAAATGCCGCAACTGGGCTTGATTATCGTTGACGAAGCCGGCAAAAATCTTTTCTTTGTCGGTCAAGCCGGAACGGTTGAAGGAATTTACCAGCTCGAAATCCTTTAAAAAAATTACACAATTTAAACTTCCTCCCCCCAGCTAAACCGCTGGGGTTTAGTTTTAGCTGCTGATAATTTAAATCACTTTAGATGTTCCGTGGGTGGGGGCTTGGGGGCAACATTAAGCCCCCGGCGAAACAGAATTAGTTAAATTGGCGAATCAGGCGCATTGTTGCCCCCAAAACTTTTGGTTACAAAAGTAACCCCGGCCGGAGGCTAAAAACATCACTAGGATAATTAAATGCTTAATCGACCTAGGTGATGGGAAGAGAGATATAGTTTTTAGAACTTAAAATTTGTAATACTAAAAGGCCAGGCGTCAGAGCCTGGCCTTGGTAATACTATTTTGATTTGCTAATTTAATTAACTCTTAACCAATTTCTGAGTTTCAATATTGGCATTCATCAAATCATCAAAATCACCGGCATCAAGCCATTTGCCGGAAAGTTTGCTTGCTTTCAAGGTCTTGCGCTTTAAATATTCCCGGTTGACTTCGGTAATTTCCGTTTCACCCCGAGCCGAAGGCTTTAAGGTTTTAATAATTTCAAAAACGCTTGGCGTATACATATAAATGCCGATGGAAATTAAATTGCTCGGCGGATCTTTCGGTTTTTCAATTAAATCCGTCACTTCGTCACCGGCTAAAACCGCCACGCCGGATTTTTTCGCTTCTTCAATAGTTCCTTCGTAAAGCAGGATTCTGGCTTCTTCTTTACCCTTGGCAAATTCTTTGGCGAAAGTCGATAACGATTCAAAAATAATATTATCGCCGTTAATTGAAATAAATTTATCATCACCAATAAAACCTTCGGCCAGCGAAATGGCACTAGGAATACCACCAGCCATATCCTGGACCCGATAGGTAAATTCAACCCCGTAATCCTTACCGCTGCCTAGAAGGCTAAAAATGGCCCCGGCGTGATGTGTGCCCGTAACCACCATAATCTTTTCAATCCCAGCACTTTTTAAGGCTTCCAAGGGATAATAAATCATCGGTTTGTTATAAACCGGCAATAAATGCTTATTAGTAACTTTGGTTAAAGGCGACAACCGCGAACCAGTGCCACCGGCTAAAATTATACCTTTCATAAGGTTAGCTTATAGGTTAGTAGCTTATAGCTGATAGGGATAGCTAAGCTTAAATAATAAAATTAGATAAAAAAATTTTTCACCTGGCTACCGACAAAACAGGTAGGTGAAAAATCCAGGTTTGACACGGATTAACCCTGGATGCCGGCTCGCTGGCCGGCATGACAAGTAAAATACTTCTAAAAGCCAAACGGCTAAAAGCTACCAGCTAGATACTCTCTCAACGCTTCTTCCCAGCTTTGCAATGGTTCGGTCTTAGTATTATTCAAAGCAGCAAACTGTGGCCGCTTGGCCGGCTGGGGAAATTCCGTTGAGCTGCAGGGCACGACTTTAGTTTTCAAACCTCTTAACTCAACTGCCTTTTTGGCAAAATCATACCAAGTGATGCCGCCGGGTTTAGTTGAATTAGTAAAATGATAAATGCCACAAGGTAATTGCTGGTCAATAATTTCTCTGGTTTTTTTTGCCAAATCTTTGGCATAAGTCGGCCGGCCAAAATGGTCATTCACCACTTTTAACTTACGCTCCTTTTCGGCTTTTGTCAAAATCCGATTAACAAAATTTTTCGGCCCGAATTCGCCGAAAAGCCAGGACGAACGGATTAAATAGTACATTTCGCCGTTTTGCTGTAAAAGCCTTTCGCCTAAAAGTTTTGACCGGCCGTAAGCGCTGATCGGATTAGGCAAATCAGTTTCGTTATAGCCTTCTTTTTTTGAGCCGTCAAAAACATAATCCGTACCGTAATGGACTAAAACTGCGCCAAGTTCTTTGGCGGCTTTGGCTAAATAACCAATAGCCAAACCATTGATTGAATTGGCTAACTCTATATTTTTTTCGGCGCAATCAACGTCGGTATAAGCCGCGGCGTTGATGATTAAAGTCGGTTTCAAGGCAGTTAATTTTTCCTTGACTTGCATTTCATCGGTAATATCCAAATCAGCCCTGTCCCACAAAACCGGATTTTTATCGGCAAAAGCTTGAGCCAGTTGCTGGCCTAACATGCCTTTAGCGCCTAAAATTAAGATTTTTTGTTCCATTGTTTTGCTAAAAGTTTAGCCAAATATTTTCTAAATTTAAGCTGCTCGGGAATCGGATTTGTCAATTCTAAATTAATATAGCGGGAAAAATAAAATTTAGGAATATTAGCGACATACGCCAAATCAGAAGCTTTACTGGCGCGATGCCAGCTTTTGCCGCCGGGTAAAACCGCGCTTAAATGATTGCAGCCGACTTTGTAAGTCCTGGCTGCCCGCTCCGAAATTTCATAATAATTTTTGGCCGTTAAACGAAATTCTTCTAAGTGCGCTAAATCAATGCAAGCGCCGCCGGCTTGGCCTAAAACCTTCAAATCTTTAATCCGATGCTGGCCGTTATTATTTTCAATAAAAATCTTTTTCCGATGTTTTGACTTGGCGAAACTTTTAAAATATTGACAATGCGTGGTAAAAACTTTGGATTTAAAAGTCTTAACCAAAAAATCAAGCTCTGCTTCCCTAAAATCATGGCGGATATGGACATGGGGAATTCTTTTGACTTTGGTTTTTTGCAGCGCCTGATAAATTCCTTGTCTTTCGCGAAAGCCAGCCTTTGTCAAAAACAAAGAAATATCTTCCAGTCCCAGCCGGTCGACAGCTTTAACCATTAACCGCCAGTCGGCATAACAAGTCACCACTGAAGGATAAATTCGTTTTAAAATTTCTTTTTCAGTCATCAGTTACTTTTTCCCTCATACCCGGTAGTGATCCCTCACTTTAATTAGAAAAAACTATCGGCCGAAATTTCTTAATTTTAATAATAAATTATCGATTCACTTTTAAAAATTATGAAAAGTGAGGGACTACTACCGGGTGTACTGCTTTTGATAATACTCTTGATATTGGCCGGATTTTACTTTCTGCCACCAGTCTTGATTTTGCTCGTACCATTTTACTGTTGCCTCAAGCCAATCTTCAAAATTATGCTCGGGTTTGTAACCCAGCTCCTTTTTCGCTTTTGACCAGTCAATCGCATAACGGCGGTCATGACCCGGCCGGTCTTTGACAAACTCAATCGCGGCTTCGGTTTTACCTAAAATTTTGATGATTCTTTTGGCCACTTCCAAATTACTGACATCATCGGCCATCCCGCCCAGACAATAAGTCTCACCGATTTTTCCCTTCTCTAAAATCAAATCAATCCCCCGGCAGTGGTCGGTAACATAAATCCAGTCGCGAATATTTAAGCCGTCGCCATAGACTGGAATTTTTTTGCCTTCAATCAGGTTAGTGACGGCTAAAGGAATAAACTTTTCCGGAAATTGATACGGCCCGAAATTATTGGAACAATTTGAAATCGTAATTGGCAGTTGATAGGTATGGAAATAAGAACGAACCAAATGGTCAGAAGCCGCCTTGGAAGCCGAATAAGGGTTGGAAGGATTATAAATGGTATTTTCGTTAAATTTTGCTTTGGACTTTAAATCCAAAGAACCGAAAACTTCATCGGTTGAGACGTGATGAAATCTTTTGTTAAATTCTTTGGCTGCCTCTAAAAGTATCTGGGTACCCAAAACATTTGTTTTGACAAATTCACCTGAGTCAAGAATTGACCGGTCAACGTGGGATTCGGCGGCAAAATGGACAATCAAATCACAATCCTTAACCAAGTCTCGGACTAATTCGGGGTTACAAATATCCCCCAAAACAAACCGATAATTAGGGTTAGCTTCAATTGCTTTGAGATTTTCTAAATTGCCGGCGTAGGTTAATTTATCTAGATTGGTAATTTCATCGCTCCCATGAGCTTTGAGCCAATAATGGATAAAATTGGAACCAATAAACCCGGCACCACCTGTTACCAATATTTTACTCATATAATAATTTTAAAGTAGTAAAAAATAATTAGCTAATAATCATTCATTAATCCAACAAGTGTGCGGGTAAACCCGGCACCACCTGTTACCAATATTTTACTCATAAACAAAAAGGTGTTAGGTATTAGGTATTAGGTATTTTTTAATTTTTTCAGCAACCGCTTCGCCTTCACCGGCTCCGTATTTCCGCTGCGGCCAAAGCTTTAAACCGTCGCCTTCTGACCGGGGAACCAGATGAAAATGAAGATGAGGAATGATTTGACCGGCGACCGGATCATTATTAACGCTTAAATTATAGCCAGCCGTGCCTAAACCGGTTTTAATAGCTAAACCGACTTTTTTAACCGCTTTGATTAATTCGCAAAGTTCGGCTTCGTTAATTTCTTCCAAATTAGCGTAGTGTTTTTTTGAAACCACTAAAACATGGCCGGGACTAACCGGATTAATATCCAAAAAAGCAAAAGCGCAGTCATTTTCATAAATTTTAAAACTCGGAATCTCACCGGCAATAATTTTGCAAAAGATACAATTGTCAACCATATAATTATTTTTTACTACTGACTAAAAAATATTTTTTATCAAAGCTGCCGCGTTTTTGATTCTTTTGCTTCCGATAAGTTTCAACTTCCGACCATTTTATCTTAAAAATCTTGGCAATATTTAACAAAACTTCATAGACGTCGGCAATTTTATTTTTTATTTCGGCCAAAGGCGCCCGCTCCACCTCTTTGGCTTCCTCAACTAATTTCCTTTTTAATTCATTTTTAAACTTTGACTGGCTGCAAGTATAATATTCCGGAACTTCGCCGTCGTCTTCGCAAATTTGAAGAATTTTATCCCGCACCAGCTTGTTATAAATTTTTTTCATAAATTATCCTCCAGTAGCCACCTCTTTTGGCCAGACATAGGGCACTTCCGGCGAATTCCAGGCGACCCGGTATTCGTCCGGTTTTTCATAATTATATTTTTCCGTCGGGATATTAATAATTCTGGCTTCTTCGCAATCAGTTGCCGTAAAGCCGTGAAAAACTCCGACGGGAATTTTAAGCAAAATTTGGCTGCCAGCCGTTTCCGGTTCGCTCAAAATAAATTCCTGGACTTCACCTTTAGTCTTTGAATTTTCCCGCGCATCATACAAAACCACCAAGGCCTTGCCGCCCACGCAGATAAAATGGTCGGTTTGAATTTTATGGTAATGCCAGCCTTTGGCCACGCCGCGTTTGACACCGGTCATATAAATTTGCCCGAATTTATCAAAAACCTCGTCATCAGACCGCAGCATTTCCATTAAAAATCCCCTGTCATCGGGAATCACTTTTAATTTTTTGACAATTACGCCTTCAATCATAAAAAAAATTAATCGTTAGTATTAGCTATTATACCCGAAATCAGCGCTAAAATCAAGAGCCAAATCGGACTAAACCAATTAGTAATAAAGCCGGGCAAAAAATAATCAATGGCATAAAAAATTACAAAAGCCATAAAGGCAATCTCAAAAATTTCCTGAACAATTTCGACCCAAAGCCGGGTTTTTCTTTTAAAAAAGTTTAATTTAATTTTCATCGAATTAAGCTTATTTCTAATGACTTGATTATTAATTCACCCGGAATATTGGGATCAATTTGAGAACTGGAAATTAAAAACCGCCGGACATTTTTTTGCTGATAAATTTTGGCGGCGGAAAAATCAAAAATCGCTTCCTGCCAGTTTCCAGACACGTCCGTAATTAAAAGCGGTTTTTTTAAATCATACTGAAAACCCGGTCCGGTTTGGCCGCCGATGCCGTCAAGTTTCCGGCCGGCTGGCCGAAAAATTAACTTGATTCTGATCTTTTCAAACCAGGGCAGCGAGCGCAAATCAAAATAAACCTGATTGTCTAAAACAATTTGGTAATCTTTGACTAGTTTAATCCGCGGATCAGGACCTAAACGCGAAAGCATCGGCAAATCTTTGCCGGGCTGGCCGGTAATTTCTAATTGGCCGGATAACGGAAAATTTTTGTTAACCAGCCAAAGCAATAAACCAATGAAAAAAACAACCAGGATAAAACTGATAATTTTTGGCCAAAAAAATCTTTTCATAATTAAAGCTGGCTAAATTTAACCTGGTATAAAATTTCCGCCCCAATTTCTTTGACTGGCTCTAATTTTAAGCCATTAGTAAACTCCAAAATCGGCTCCTGCCCCAAAGCATAATAATAAACCGGCGCGATTTTTACCAAGCCGGGCAAAGTATCGGTTAATTCTTGGTTTAGCGACAAGGCATCAAAAGTATGAATGACTTTTCGCTCCGGAAAAAATACTTTATCTTTGCGCACCGTAACAATGACTGAATCGGTCGGCGTCAGCTTCATCACTTCCAAAGCATTCAGCTTGTAAGCTAAAATCCGCTCGCGAACTGGCAAAATACTGTCGGGCTTGTCTTTTAAAACCAAATTGGCCGACTGATAAAATAAAAATGCTAAAAGCAAAAATAAAATCAAACCTTGCCAGCGATTTTTAAAAAGATTAATCAGCCACAAAAGACCAATTGCGGTAAAAGGCAAAGCCAATAGATAAAGCGGCAGCCAATAACGAACATAGGAAAGACCCAAGGTATTTAAATGAACCGTCAATAAATCCGTGAATTCCCAGCTGCCATAATAAATAATCAGCCAGATAAAAACAAAAAAACTCAGCATCAGATAGTTAAAAATCTCATCTTTAGTTTTGCTTGTTTGAACTAAAAAAGCAATTAACCCTAAAATCGCCACCAGCGTAAACCACCAAAGCCGGCTGAGATAATGAGTCCAAAAATTATAAGCGATTAATTCCGGATGAAAGCCGAAAGGCAAAATAAACGATTTTACCAGCTGGCAGCTTTGGCAGACCGGTTGAGCAGCCGGCTGGAGCTGGTCGTAACCGGAAGCAAAATAACTGCCATATAAAATTTGCTGATGATAAAGCGACGGTAAAATAGCCAAAATCATCACCGCTAAAAATAAAATTAGCTGGGTAAATTTTATCCTGCCCCGGAGACTGGCAAAAACCGCCAAATAAACCGCCGCCACCCAAATAATTTCCGCCGGCCGGATTGAAATAGCCAGACCCAAAAAAAACGCTGAAACTAATAGCGGCGTTAATTTAAGGTGATGATTTTTTAATAACAAATAAATACTTAATAAAATCAAGGAAACAAAGGGAACGTTGGGCAGCATCGAAGTTACCGAATAATACCACCAGGCCGGCTGAAAAAACATTAAAATCGCCGAAAGTAACGCGATTTTTTCGTTAAAAATCCTTTTGATAATTCCGTAAAAAGCTAAAATGCCCAAAATCGCCAGAATCGGCGTAAAATAAATTAAAGCCCCGCTGCCAAAAATTTTAGCTAAGGTGCCATAAAATAAAATCAAGCCTAAAAAGCTACCTGGAACTAGTGAGCCATCACTTAAAACATTAAAACTTCGGGGATGGATTTGATTTTTAGCGACGATATTCAATGGTTCCGCTAATGACAACTGGCCGGTCTGGGCGTAATGGCTTGACCAAAAATAGTTGGCGGTTTCATCGGGCCAGTCAAAACGCGGGCTGATCGGGAAATCAGTTTTGAGCGGCGTCGCTAGCCAAAAATAAACGCTACCAAAAATTACCGCTAAAATGGCTAAAATAAAAACCGGTTTTTTAAGCATATTTTAATTATAGCAAAAATTAGCGGTTTTGTGCTAAAATATACCCATGGAGGAAAAAATCAGCAAAGCTAAATACCTAGCAATTACCGCCATTGTCTGTTTGGTTTTGATTTTTAATTTCTTAAGCTTGGCCAGTCCGATTTTGGGCGCTTCGTTTGGCTTAATTTATCTCATCTTTTATAGCTTCATTTTAGGTTCGCTGCTGACGGTCAAAAAGGGCTGGCAAATTATTTTTGGCTGCCTTTCTTTATTTTCCGTCATTTCAATTATCGGCGCCTTTTTAATTTATACTTATCAATTCAATGATTATTTATTCATTTTAATTCTATTGCTCATTCCGGCTGGCTTATTCATTCCCTATTACCAATTCAAGCCCAAAGAAAAATTTTTCCTCAAAAAATTTCTCAAGGAATACTTTGATAAATTTACCGAAAGGAAAGAACCAAAAAGCAATCTCGGGCTGGTTATTTCATATTTAGTCTTGGCGGCCATAAATTTTTTCCTCCTATTCAAAGGGCAAACAGCGGAATCAATCCAGTCTCCCTGGGAAGTGGTTTCCCCAAAATTTTTCTTAATTTATTTTTTGGCCACGGCCGTTTTACTGACTTACCTTTTCCGGGCTAACCGAACCAAATTGCCGATAATTATATTAATTATTCATACCTTTTTAAGCAGCTCCGTCGCTTTGATCGTTTATAAAATCGGCTATGGTTTCGACCCCTTCATCCACCAGGCAACGGAATTAATTATCGCCAAAACCGGCACGATTAACCCAAAACCGCTTTATTACTTGGGTCAATATGCCTTGGTCATATTTTTAAACAAACTCACGGCCGTTGATCTTGCTTTAATCGACCGGCTCTTGGTACCGACGCTATTTTCGTTATTTTTGCCGCCGGTGATTTTTTACGTTTTTTCGCAATGGCTGAAAAAAAATTATGCCCTGGTTTTGACTTTGAGTTTTTTAACTATTCCCTACTCCGGTTTTATTATGACCGCCCCGCAAAATCTGGCTAATTTGTTTTTTTTGATCGCCATTTTTCTATCTTTGCTTTATTTCCGCAATTTAATCAGCGTTTACTTTTTGTACCTACTAGCCGCGGCGACTTTGGTAATTCATCCCTTGGCCGGCATTCCGCTTTTAATCACCGTTATTTTGTTTAATTTATTTAAAATCCTTTACCATAGCTACATCCGTCAGTTAAGCTTGTACTTTCTGGCCGCTTTGGTTTTCATCTTATTTTTACCATTGGCTTTTTTAGTCAACGGCTCAAAAATTAACTGGCTGCCCCAAATCCACCGGGCGGATTTATATTTGATGGGCTGGGTTGATAAATTTGATTTGCCTTTGAACTTAGCTTATTTAGTCAGTTTAAACCAAGCAGTCTTGGCCGCTTTAATTATCAGCTTAGGCTTATTTTACATCGCTAAACATAAATTGCTGAAAAACAATGCCGCTTATTTTGTCGCCGCTTTGGTTATCTTGGCTGATTTTATCATTGCCCGATACTTTTTGACTTTTCCGGAATTAAACGACTACGACAAAAACTTTTTCGTCCAAAGACTGATAGCCCTGGCCTTCTACGTCTTAGCGCCTTTCTTTTTGATCGGTTTATATTATTTAATAAAAAAATTCTGGGCGGAATGGCCGGAGGCAAAAGCCAAAAACTGGTTTAATAAAACATTTATCGTCTTAATCCTTTCCGGCGTAATTACCATTTCGCTTTACTTATCTTATCCTCGGTTGAATCAGTATGAGCCCGCAAAATTTTTCAGCTTGTCGCAATCAGACATTAAGGCTGTTAATTTGATTGAACAGATTGCCAATTTTGATCATATCGTTTTGGCCAATCAAATGGTCGGCGTCGCGGCGATTAAGGAATTTGGCTTTAAAAAATATTATGCCAATCAATTCTACTATTCCATGCCCATGGGTAATCCCCAGACTTTCTACCAAGCTTATTTGGACATGATCTACCAAGGCACAAAAAGACAGACCATGGAAAAAATAATGCAGCAAGCCAATGTCTCAGAAGCTTACTTTGTTTTGAACCGCTACTGGAATAATGCCGAAAAAATCGCCAAAGTCGCGGCTGCTAACGCTGACAGTGTTTACGATATTGATAACGGCAAAATTTACATCTTCAAATATACCAACCAGTAAAAACGTGCAAAAGACAGCTAATCATCACTAGCTGCCTTTATTTATTGCTTAACTTTAGCTAATTTTAGCCAAAAAAATGATTTAACCCTTGACAAAGTTAGCAGAAGTGGTACGGATTAACTAACGGAAAAATTGGGAATAATCCCGGCCGTTAAAAAGCACCCAACTGAGAGGGAGGAACCGCAACATGAGTAAGGTTATAGCCCTTTTGAAAGACGTTATAGACGATTCGCCGAAACTTAGACAACTGGTACTAGCGATTGACGAGAACATTGCTCAAGCAATCGCCGCCGAACAAGTGGCTTGGGCAATTAGAATTATCACTTCCAACGCAAAAGGCAAAAGACGTACAAGGCCAAGAGGCAAAAGGCTAGAAAATGTCTTAGCCAGAGCCTACCCTGTTGACGGCACTATCCGTTGTTTCAACCTCCAAGAGGTAATTCGTTCTTGGTTGCCGAAAATAGCGGCTCTAAAATACCTCCAAGAACAAAGGATGGCCGATGATAAAAGGCGCAAAAAAAAGCGCCGGAGAAACAAGAGGTGCTAGACTGATCACTGAGAGCAACATCAAGGTGATCTTTTTTTTAAATCAAACTCATCAATTTTTTAAGATAATTGCTGACGGAAAAATTCCTGACCGAAACAAAGCAATTATTTTTTAAGCTGGCAATATTTTCCGGATGAGCCAAAAAATGTTCCAAAACTTCAATCAGGCTTTTTTCGTTGGCCGGCGCAAAGGTAAAACCGTTATAATCATCTTTAACGATTTCGGGAATCCCCCCGATGTCGGAAGCCACCACTGGCACATTCGCGACCAAACTTTCGTAAATGACCGTCGGCGAATTTTCATAGCAAAAAGAAGGCACAATGGTCAAATCCGCCTGCCGATAGTAATCAATGACTTTTTCTGAGTCAAGCCAGCCGATTAATTTAAACCGGGGGTCGCTGCCAATTAATTTTTCCGCTTCGGCTTTGGCCGCGCCTGAGCCGATAATTAAAAGCTGCCAGTTTTCCGGCTTTAGCTTTTTGGCAGTCTCGATTAAAAACAAAATTCCTTTATATTTTTCAAGCTGGCCGACATACAACATAGTCAGTTTTTCTTTGGTTTGGGGAGTTTCAATAATTTTTTCCACTTTCCGAAAAACTATCGGGTTGGCAATCACTTCTTTTTTTGATTCGTAAAAAAATCCCCGAACCGTGTAATATTGCATAAGCCATTGCGACGGCGAAATCACCAGACTGGGATTGCCGAAAAGCCGGCGGCAGATTTTTTCGTAAACCTTGTCGATAATCAAAAAAGGTTTTTCCTGACCGAATAAAATCAAGCCTGACGGCCGGGAAAGCTGGACGTCATGAACGGTATGGATATGTTTGATTTTCAATTTTTTGATAGCCAAAGGAATAAGGTAGCCTAAGCCTTTCAAATTATGCGTCATAACGACTTTGGGTTTTTCCAACCTTAAAATCTTTTTGACGGCGAAATAACTGCTTAAATTAAAAACATCCAAGGGATGCCAAAAAACTCTCAGCCAAATCGGCCGTTTATTGATATTGAGAAAAGAAAAAACATTCAGCGGCCTTAAGCGGTAAATCGTTAAACGGCCTTCCCGCGAAAACCCCGGCCGGCGGCCCAAGGTAATCAAAACCACTTCATGATTCAATTTCAAAAATTCTTTGGCAATATTTTCCACTACCACTTCCGCGCCGCCGCGGTAATAAGGCGAGTATAAGCTGTTGATTAGGCAAATTTTCATACTATTTTTTTCCTTTTTCGGCAATTTTTAAACCCATAAAGCCAAGCACGCCCAAACTATCAATTCCGACATCAAGTGGACTAGCCACCCGACCGGCAATAAAACTTTGGTGCCATTCGTCAAAACCAGCCGACACCAGTGACAAGAAACATGTAACAAGTAACAAGTTTCTAAAATTAAGCCGGTATTGCTCTAAGGCGCGGAGAAATAAAAAAGCTAAAATAAAATATTCGGCTATATGGGCAATTTTGCGAAAAATTAAATCCCACATCGGCTCCAGTTCTGACTTTAAATTCGGCTGGCTGGAAAAATAGTAAATCACAGCCAGCCAGACAATAACCGTAAACCAGTTTATAATCTTTTTCGACATACCTTTTTGAATTATAATTTTTGGTAGATTTGTTCAAGCTTTTGACCAATAATCCCCCAATCATACTGTTTTTCGGCTTTTTGTCTCGCAGCTAAGCCAAACTGACCGGCAATTTCTGAATTAGCCAATAAATAATTAATTTTGGAAGCCAAGTCATCTTCATCTTTAATTTTTACCAGTAAGCCATTAACCCCGTCATCAACCACGCTTCGAACGCCCGGCAAATTAGTCGCCACGACCGGCTTGCCGCAACTCATGCCTTCAACCAAAGCTAAGCCGAAAGCTTCTGATTTATCAACCGAAGGCAAAACAACCACATCGGCTAAATTATAATACTTAGGCAAATCCTGGTTTGGCACGTAGCCGGTAAAAATCGTTTTAGCCTCCAGGTTTAATTGCGCCGCCCAGTCGGCATATTGCCGCTGCAATTCCCCGGCGCCGACAATGATTAGCTTCCAGCGGTAAGGCAATTGCTTTAACCGGCTCATCGCTTCAATCAAATATTCGACACCTTTAAAATAGTGGGCTTTGTCCAAGCCGCCGACGAATAAAACGACTTTTTCTTCCGGTTCAATGGCATGTTTAGCCAAAAGCGACTTATCTTTTTCAGTCGGCAAAAATTCTTCCGTATTAACGCCATTAGCCACCTCGATAAACTTATCGGGATTTTTGGCCATTAAATTTCTGACATTAGAATTTTGGCCGTAATCAAGCGAAGTAAAAATTACTTTGTCCGCCATCCGGATAATTTTTGGCAAAATAAACTGGTTATGAAGTTTAAAAAATAATTTCAAAATCCCCTCGCCGACGACGTCCATGTGGTAATGCAAAACCAGCTTTGAACCATGAGCTTTGAACTTTGAACTTTTCAACCAAATTACTTCCGCGCCGCCAAAAAACGGATAATGCAGATGAATTATTTCAAAGCCAGCCAATAATTTTTTTAAACTCGGTACGTAGGCGGCATTGCCATATTTAAAAAGCGGCTTGACGCGTTTAATTACCAAATCAGTAATTTCTTCAGTCACCGGCTGGTAAAGCGGCGTAAAAACCGTAACCTCGTGGCCAAGCTTAACCAGCTCGCGGGCATTAGCCGCGGCGACATTGCCAATCCCGCCAGCATACGGCGGAAAAGTTGGAGTAACAATAGCGATTTTCATCCCGGTATTAGCTTCTTATTTTTTTATTTTCCCTTCGGGTCATAACCGATCAAACGGCGAATTAATTGCTTTAATTATTTTGCCGGAAACTCGGGTATAAATCTGGGTGGTGACTAAACTCCGATGACCCAGCAACTGCTGGATATAGCGGATATCCGTGCCATTTTCCAGCAAATGGGTGGCAAAACTATGCCTTAAACTATGGCAGCTTGCCGGCTTTTTAATATTAGCACTTTTTAAGGCTTTCTGAAAAATTTTTTCCGCCGAGCGAGTGGTCAGATGGCTTTTCGGTTTTTGGCCGCAAAATAAGTATTCACCGACATTTTTTTGCCCAACCAGCTCATTGAGCGCTTCGAATAGCTTATCAGAAAAAAGACTTTGCCGGTCTTTTCCACCCTTGCCCTGCCTAACCCAGATAATTTTATCAGCCAAATCAATGTCTTCGGTTTTCAATTTCACCACTTCCCCTACCCTCAAACCGGCCGAGTACATCAAAGCTAAAATTAAATGATGTTTGGGGTTAATGGCCGAATTCAATAATTTAGATACTTCATCTCTGGATAAAACCACTGGCAATCGGCTAGGCCGCTTAGGCAAAGCTGAAAACATCAAATAGCCAAACCTTCTTTTTTGGATATTAACGTAATAAAATTTCAGGGCGTTCAAAGCCAACCGCGCCGTGGCCGAAGAAACTTTTCTTTTTTCAAACAAATACTGAACGTATTGCTTAATATCCGACTCTTTGACCGCTCGCGGATCCTTTTGGCAAAACTTAACCAAGTCGCGGTTGTAATAAAGATAAGCTTTAATCGTTTGCGGGCTAAAATTACGAATTTTTAGCTCATTTTCCAGGGAATCAAAAAACATAGCGTTTTTAGATATTATTTGTTAAAATATATCCAGCACAAGGAGTGCTTATGTGCGCTATGTTGACTACCCTAATTCTAAGCATTTTAGCCAAAAAAGTCAACTAGTTCGTATAAAAGGAGTTAGGGGAAATAAAAAATATTTAATAAATAATAATAAATCTATGGAAACTATGGACACTAGAGAACACATCGCTAAAGAGCCTTTAAAGCTGACGACCTTGGGTGATGAGGTTAGAATGCTTACTCCTGACATGGAGGGCAGATTTGACTCATTAAAAATTAGGGATTTAGGAGCACTCATCGCTGGTCTAGAAGAAGTTAAGAACGATGCCTTAAGTAGTATAAAATTCTACGAAAATGTTAAAGGGGGGAAAAATGAAAGTCATGGTGGGCCTTCTGCTGGAGCCATAGTACGGGAAGCCATTGACTCAGCGGCCGCATTAGGAATAGATACTTCTGAGCTAGAAGAACAGTTTCGCGAACTCAAGGCTAAATACTCAGATTGAAACTAATATTTTTTACATCCCCTAACACAGTTTATATGGTTCGCTCATCTAAAGATGAGTCTAGTAAAACTTTTATAAGCTCAGTCGCTCACGACATTTCAATTATTTAGTGTGATTGCTCACGCAAATTATATCACGCTAAATAATTGAAACGTCATATAAACTGGTAACGTTGTGCGATATATTGCTATTTTACAATAGGATACTTTTGGAGAGCTGGAAAAGGAGAGGAACATGGCTATGTTTGGGAAAAGGTTCTTTAGTAGGTTAATGCTCGTCGCACCCATTATGC